>JDSG01000021.1_pt1 | contig 129349 bp, 156 predicted proteins | sample 199341 | NCBI WGS metagenome assembly JDSG01 (sample SAMN02584197, study PRJNA231836) | bioreactor metagenome | isolation source: continuous culture bioreactor short generation time transfer1 day 52 after... | place: Germany: Bremen | reverse complement strand
TTCATCTTCGTCGTCATCATCGTCTGAATCTTCAAATTCATCATCGTCGATGTCTTTATAGATATCTTTGACACCTTCCCAAAGTGCTTTTGCTTCTTCTTTTAATGCTTTGATATTCACATCATCGTTGTCCAACGCCATTTGAGCCCTAGTCAAAAATTCATGAATCTCAACTTCTTCATCTGGTACTTGATCTAACTTAAACATCAATTCTTCAAGATCATTTAGGTCATGACTTCTATCATTAGAATCATCCGATTCAACTTCAAGCTCAATTTTCACTCTGCCATCTTCAAGTTCAATTTCCACTTCAACTATAGTACCGACAGTTTCAAATAGTGCCCTGTTATCCTCATCCTCAAAAAAACTCACGTACAGTATCAAAGACATCAATATCCACTTCATCCTTGAAATTAAGTAGCGCCAAAGGTACTTCTGTTTCAATAGCTTCATTAAGTAGTTCCACGGTGCTATCTCCAATTACAACCTTCACTTCTTCCTGTACAATATCTTCAACAGATGAGGTCAATTTCACTTTCAACTTGTCGTGTTCTTCTTTAGAATCATTTTTCATTAATACTGTGGTCAATGCAACATAAGAAGTAACATCATCACCAATAAATCCTTGTGCCTCAGCTAAATCTATGACGCTTAGTACTGCCTCTTCAACTGACATTCCCTTTAACTCATCAATGTCTAAAGACAAAGCATCTTGATTAATTGCCACAGCTTCAACAACTTGATCCTTGGCATTCAACTTAAGCTCAACACTTGGGTTAATATCGACAGTTACCACTGCATAAACAGCTAAATTATTGTTGTAATATACAATGCTTAACATAAATATAATCATCAACGCTGCAACAGTGGGAACCAATTTCGTCCAGCTTCTACTTGTTTTTTTTACTCTTCATAGCCACAATATCATCATCAATGTATAATATCTGCTGACCAATTTCCATATCATCTCTTCTTACAATTCTATAATACTTACCATGATTACCAATAACTGCATAATCTTCTTTTAGTTCAAGTACAAGACCCTTTTTCATCTAATCACCTATCCTCTGCTTCTAACAAGTAACCATTAATCAATTGATACTTTTCATTAATAATCACCATAACACTCACGATAAAGTTTCTATGAGTTTTGAGTATCCTAGTTGTTACATTAAGTAGGGTAGATATTGCTTTCATTGGTAATTTTTTTTGTTGCATACAGCTGATCTACTATCTGGCTATCCTTGGAAGCTTGACGTCCAATGTCTGTAATTTTTCTTAGTGTCTTACCTTTTTGTGGTGCTTGATCTACTAAGTCGTCAAATGTTACGCCAAATTGTGCAAGTTTTTGTTTACATTCATAGACCTCTTCTTTAAGCATAACTTCTTCTTCTAAGTCACTAGAATCTCTTAGATCATCATCACCTATACTGACATGTCGATCATTGAAACTTTTCTCTTTTCTCATCCAATCGATTAGCCGACTCTTTATAACTTGATTGGCAAAACTTAAAAACATTCCCTTATTGATGTCATACTTTTGTATCGCCTCATGGAAAGCTTCTAGTCCAACGACAAAAGTTTCATCCGATTCACGTCTAATATACCTATTTGTTGCTTTTGAGACTTTACCAATGACAAAAGGTATATGCTCTTCGATAAATTGACTAATACCCTCTTCATTGTTTTGCAAAACTATAACTTTATCATTGATGTTCAATTGACCACTTCTTTCTCTTTTCTACCCTTTTCACCTAATAATACGAAACATACTCACTGTAAATGTACCTGGACAGAAAATAAATCCTTAACCTTGTTTACTTGTTAGTGTATTAACTGGACATATCATGCACCACGTTCTAGGTTTATATAAGATACCAATAATACTACCAATGATTACAGATGTAAACATCATAGAATACACTCTGTAACCCAAGTGTGATAGCCAATCTGAAATCTCAAATGTCATAACTTGAGGCAGTTCAAATGGAAGTGTAAAAGCTATGAGGAATCTTATTTGCTCAATTGGATTTACTCTCCCAAGACTCACCATTATTGTGGACATTATGACAAAGAATAAATTAATAGCAAAATAGATGACAACCCCCCCTCTTTTAAGGCCTACTTTCTTAAACAACTTTGGCACTTTCATGCCTAAATTGATTTTCCCAATAACCCTAGAAAAATAACCCGCTCTTGGACATACGTATTTACACCAAACCTTGTCTTTATAGATATAATATTGGACAAAGGGTATTACAAAACATAGGAATCCGACCAATGCGAAGGATATGTGTATCATTCCAAGTAAAAAGAAAAGTATTGTGATAAAAAAATAGTTGATTTTGAATTTGTTTCATTAGTTCTCCATTCAGTTTAGCCATATTAATTGATTTGAGTTTGATTATAAACCATATATTTCTACATTTATATATTACAATATACATACTATATAGATATAAGTCAATACCTGAATCAAGCAAACTAATATTAATACTTCATCAAAGCAGCCTAACAAGACCATTATTACCATCTACTTCAACCATGTCACCATCCTTTATTATATCCATTATCCCAACAAGCCCGCTAACACAGGGTATACCATATTCTCTAGCAATAATTCCACCATGTTGAAGTGGACCTCCAATCTCCATAACAACACCAGCAGCATTGGTAAAAATTGGTGTCCACGAAGGTTCAGTTGCTTTTACAATAAGGATTTCTCCTGGTTCCAGTGGCTTTTCATAGGGTGAATGAAGTACTTTGGCTTTCCCTACGACTTTACCTGGGGGGGCAATGGATGCACCAACAATATCACTCTCATTTATGTCTAGTTCAGGTTTATGAATTTTTCCTCTGGAATCAATCACTAAAGGCCAGTCCTCAATATGTGAAACTTTCCTATAGCCAATCAGATGATTGCTTCTAACTTCTCTCAAATCATATGATTGATTATTTTGAGCCTTAGCTATATCACTTATACATAAATCAAATATATGATAAGCTTCATCTAATCGTTTTTCCTTTACCCAACTATTACCTATATCAAGACAAAGTTCATGTAAAATGCCAAATGCCTTGACCATGAGATATTTGGGATATTCTCTATAACCAAAAGTTCCTTTGAATTTTGCAGCGGCCTTAATATACTGTTCTTCCTTGCCTTTTTCTTTAGCAAGTATAAGTAGTCTTTGATATGCTTCTTCACGTTTTGTTTCTACCATTTGAATCTGGTTGGCGCTTGTGTTTACTTGTACTATTTTCTCGTACAGGATTCCCATATCTTCTGATACCCTTTTGCTAGCTACATCTATTTCTTTGAAACCACGCGCACCATAAAGTGAAACATAATCATCTATCATTTTCATCATTATGCCTGAATATTTTCTATGAGCAACACTCTGAATAAACTCATCCCTTGATAAAGTTGCTTTGAATTCATCCATTCCAGCTATCTTAAATAATAAAACGCCCATTTCACTGGTTGGATTACCGTCTAGGTTCATATTTAAGGCTGTAATATCCGAATCCACATCGTCACCTTTGAACATTTTCTTGATGGATTGCTGGGCAAACATTCCTGCAAATATTGGGGGGGTCATATCACTCATTAGGAACTCAATATGGTCCATAAAATCTTCAACAATCTTATCGAATGTCTGGCTTTGGTCAACTTCATCTATGGCATTAGTAAATTCTTGAGTATGATTCAAATAATTATCGACAATTGTCTTCACATCACTACTGAGTGATCTAAATACATAGGGAATTAAACCAAATGCTTTCTTCAATGATTTACCTATGTAGCCTTTGGTTCCTTCTGGTTTGCCAATATAAGGGTTGGCCTCCATATCTATCTGGTCAAAGATCCTTTTGATATTATTATCATAGGTATCAAGGGCCTTCTTGCCACCTTTTTTTACCAAGCACTTTCTGATAAGCATTTACATTTAAGTATTCACGACCATTGAGCACTGGCGCTGTACCACCTACACATGTACTGAGTAAGCCCGTTTTAGTAAGATATATAAGCTTCTTCCATATATCCATGCCTAATACACTCATTGGTTCATTAACACCTTGTGTCATTATGAGTAAGTCTATGTAGAACCTCTTTGGTTGGCCTGGCTTGGTCATCAACTCTTCAAAAAATGGTAAATACCTTGTGATTGGTCTTGATTGCAGCAAATACAATTTGCCATCTGCGTAGGCCCATTCAATATCCATAGGCATACCATAATATTCTTCACAAGTTTTGATTAGTCCCGCCAATTCAACAATCTGTTGATCCGTCAGTGACTTAGCCTTCTTATTGCTTACCTCTTTTTCAATAATGCCACCATCATTGTCAAGCCATAAGGCAATCTCCTTAGTATTAATTTTTTTTCATCAATGACCTTCTTCTCAACCACATCGTAAACAAACGTATCAGGTGTTACAATTCCAGACACAATAGCCTCTCCAAGTCCAAAGCTTGAATTGATGAATACTTCATCATATGCGTTGTTTAATGGATTAAGCGAAAATCCAACACCACTGACTTCAGAAGCTATTTGTTTTTGAATAATTATGGCTATAGATGTATCCTCTAGAGACATGCCCTTATCCTTCTTATAGGACATAACTCTATAGTCAAAGCAAGAAGCAAATGTCTGAGCTACTATGCCCTTTAGGTCACCTCTATTTTGCCCAAGATAAGTCTCATACATACCCGCAAAAGATGTCCCTTCAAGATCCTCTTCTGGTGAAGATGACCTAACTGCAAAGATATTCCCTGAGATTTCAGCCATCCTTGCATCAAACAATTCATTCATTTCAGAATCAAAAATCAATGACTGTGCTTTTTTCTTAACTTTGTCACAAGCCTCTTTTGTCATGGTCTCTAGCATTTGCCTAAAGTCTTGTGAACCTTTTATATCCAAAAGCCAGTGGCTAAAGAAATCAACTGACAATACCATTCCTTCTGGAACAGGCAATCCTTGACCACTTGTTTCAATTAGCGCTTTTGCTTTACCACCCACTTGACTAATGCTTGGTACTTGTATACTACCTAATTCATAAATCATATTATACCTCCTAAGACTTCATCATTTATTATAGAAATTAGCCGCCAATAATTTATAATAACTTGTGCATTCTTCTTTAGCTTTGATAATAACTGATTCACTTATATCATCTTGGCGTTTCTCTAATAACTCCTTATATAGACCCCCCCTAAATGTCCATTTAATAACATGTAATGCACTTTCAATGCTAATATCCCCCCCTTTGAATTTGGAGTAGTCTATATTATATTTGTAGAACTTCTCACGCCAAGCCCTTAAGACGTTGACATCCGCAAAATCTACAATTCTATCTTTATATTTTTCGCTAAACTCAATCATATATGGGTAGTCTTCTATTACATCTAATCTATACTTAGTGATGTCACAAACACGTTCTATAATATCGTCTTTATTCCAATCTATAAATTGATCAACATCCTCAAATCCTTTAGCAAAGGAATAGTAGTTCAAATAATTAAACAAATCTTCTTTCCCTTTGAAATAATGATAAAGTATGCCTCTTGATATGCCTACTTGCTGGACAATCATATTGGTTGAGGCTTTTTTTTGTAGTCATTAAGGGCAAACACCTCAAATGAAGATCGAATGATTTTCTGAACCATTGGGTTATTTGTGTCTATATGTTCGTATTCTATTTGTATACTCTGATTTGACATTATCCTTCTCCTTTATCCAGTCACTTCAATCGACAACTTCGGTCTATAATCATTATAAGGCCATCGACAGTTTCTGTCAACGACAACTTCTGTCGATGTTATCCCAAAAAAAATTACACAAAAAAGTGGATAGTAAGCTATCCACTTTTAAACATTCATTATTCATAGGTTATTACTCATCATCTAAAACAAAAGGTGTTACTTGATAGACATAATAATTAAGCCAATTGGAATATAAGAGATGAGCGTGACTACGCCAGAAAGCCACTGGCTCCTTGGTATCATCATCATCTGGAAAATAATTCTTTGGTAGTTCAATGTCTAGACCTTTATTCTTGTCACGAACGTATTCTTGGTTCAAAGTCCCTGCTTCATACTCTGAATGCCCTGTCACAAATATCTGCTTGTTGTCTTCTGACTTAACAATATAGACACCAGCTTCATCGGATTCAGCCATTAATTCAAGTTCTGGATGGTTCACAATAGGTTCCTTGTGAATACTCGTATGCCTTGAATGTGGTGCATAGAACTCATCATTGACACCTCTAAGAAGAGGTGATTGTTTCTTCACAATCTTATGTTTGAAAATACCAAACATCTTATGGTCAAGATCGAATTTGTCTATGCCATAGTGGTAGTAGAGACCTGCTTGTGCTCCCCCCCAACATATATGGAAGGTAGAAGTCACATTAGACTTTGTCCAATCCATTATGTCGCAAAGTTCATCCCAGTATTTAACTTCTTCAAAAGGCATCTGCTCTACAGGTGCTCCTGTAATAATCATACCATCATATCTATGCCCTTTGATTTCTTCAAAGGTTGTGTAGAAAGCATCTAAATGTGCTTCTGACGTATTTTTGGATGTATGTGACTGAGGTTTCATCAGCGTCACTTCTACTTGGAGTGGAGAGTTACTAAGCAATCTAAGTAGATGTCTTTCAGTCTGCTCCTTAAGAGGCATTAAGTTTAGGATAATTATCTTAAGAGGACGAATATCCTGCATAGCTGCCCTTTGTTCATCCATAACAAAGACATTTTCATCAATTAACTCCTGCTTAGCAGGTAGATCATTCTTTACTTTAATAGGCACACAATCACCGTCCCTTAATTGTTAACTTCATCAACACTTGCTATTGCTTCATGAATCGCTGCACCAGGTGGAACCATTGGGTATACATTGCTTTCAGTTGCAACGTGACAATTGATTACCGACACCTTATCTGAAGCAAATGCTTCTTTGATAACTTTGTCAATATCCTCAACCGTATCAATAACAAAACCTTCACCACCTAGAGACTTAGCAAAATTTACATAGTCAATATCATCACCAAGAGGTGTTGCTGAGAACCTATCTTCATAGAAGAGATTCTGCCACTGACGTACCATTCCTAAGGCATGATTGTTCATTAGGAAGATTTTGATTGGTAATTTATGTCTTACACAAGTTATAATTTCATTGAAATTCATCTTGAAAGAACCATCACCAGTAATCATGATGACTCTATCTTCTTTGTTGGCAAATTGAGCACCCATTGCAGCACCAAGTCCGTATCCCATTGTACCAAGTCCACCTGATGTTAAGAACTTGTTTGGTAGGTTGAAAGGATAATGTTGTGCAGTCCACATCTGATGTTGACCAACATCTGTTGTTACAATGTCAGTGTCTTTTGAGTGAGCTGCAATTCTTTTAAGAATATGGGCAACGTTTACTGTATCATAATCAACTTTATGACCAAACTCTTGCTTCATGTAAGTAACGCGTTCTTCCCATTTTGGCTTAGGCATCTCTTCAATCTTCTTATTGATTTCATTAAGAACAACATCAATATCACCAATAACATAAGAATCAACCACTACATTCTTATTAATCTCAGCTGGATCAATGTCAAAATGAATGATTTTAGCTTCCTTGGCAAACTTACTTTCGTTCCCTACAACTCTATCAGAGAACCTACCTCCGATTACCATTAGTAAATCACATTCATTGATTAATCTATTTGATGTTAGTGATCCATGCATTCCTATGTTCCCTGTGTATAGAGGATGGTCATATGGTGTAGCACCTATACCCATAAGTGTATTTGCAATAGCACTCTTAGTTTTGTTTACAAAGCTTGTTAATGCGTCTGAAGCCCCCCCAGACCTAATAACACCACCACCAGCAATAATCATAGGTCGTTTTGCCTTTTTGATAAGGTCATAGATGTTATCTGGAATATCCACTTCCATATTCTTAATGATTGGCCTTGGTTCTTGTTGAATATAGTCTGCTTCTTTTATGGTAATATCTTTTGGAATATCAATCAGTACTGGTCCTGGTCTACCTGAATTCGCAATATAGAATGCTTCTCTTATAACATCTGCTAGTTGGTTAACGTCTTTAACCATATAGTTATGTTTAGTTATTGGAAAGGTTATACCTTGTATATCTACCTCTTGGAAAGAATCCTTACCAAGTTGCGCCATAGTTACATTCCCTGTGATTGCAACCATTGGTACAGAATCCATATAGGCTGTTGCAATACCTGTCACTAAGTTTGTAGCTCCTGGTCCCGATGTTGCTATACATACACCCGTCTTGCCAGTTGATCTAGCGTAGCCATCTGCAGCGTGTGTAGCACCTTGCTCATGTGCTGTTAGTATATGTTGAATATATTCCTGATTCTTATATAGCTCATCATAGATATTGATTGTTGCTGCACCTGGGTAACCAAATAAATAATCAACCCCCCCCTGCTCCTTAAGACATTCTACTACGATTTGTGCTCCGTTCATTTTCATAGTATTTCTCCTTCCGTCGTTCATATATCCTCAAATAAGTTATTTTCGATTCGTATAAGTTTGACCGTGTCGTTCTTATAATACATCTATAGCCATTATAACATTGTGCATTCACTATTGGCTATTTCAATATACTAAAAAAAACCCACTCATCCTAATCTGTTAGGACGAAGGGTTAACTCCGCGGTACCACCTAATTTTGCTTACGCACACTTTGTAGCAATACGAGACGAATCTGATATCACCGCCCTGATAACGGTAGGCTTCCGAGGTAATCTAATAACCCTTTTGACATCTAGGTGGTTTTCTATACTCAACACGCAAAACTTGTTTCGCTTAAAAAGCAACCTTATGTCTCTGTGATTTCTAACATGTCATAGACATTCCATTTAGAAATCATTCGGATTTTCAATCCCTTGCTCCAAGGCTACATTCCTACTTAGTCTCACGAGAACTTTTCACCATCGCTCTCTCTCTAGGCTTCAACCCAAGTAGTACTCTTCCTCTTCACTGCATTTTGTATCATTTTATAGGAATCATTCTCCTTTGTCAAGCGATAAAATATTCTTATCGTTTCTCTCACCTCATAATTCGCCTTATGTTTGTTGACCGAATGCCACAAGTTTTATATACTTGTATAAAAGATTGACACGCAAGTAAACATTCAGCGTGATCATTTAGGAGGGGGGGACTTATGACTAGAGAATTAGCACTGGAACATCTAAAGACACATGTAACTTCGGAAAGCCTTATCAAACATTGTATGGCTGTAGAAGGCTCAATGAGAGCTTATGCAGAGCATTACAATGAAGATGTTGAGTTATGGGGGGGTCTCACAGGCCTACTACATGACATAGATTTTGAGAAATATCCTGATGCTCACCCTGCCCATGCTAGAGAATTACTTAAAGCTTTATCACTAGATGAAGAAGTACTTACTGCAATTGAAGAACATGGCAAACTAGAATTAGTCGACCGAACTTCTCAATTATCTAAAGTGTTATTTGCAGTAGATAGTTTATCATCATTCATCATTGCATATGTACATGTAAGACCTGGAAAAAGTTTCGAAGGCATTAAGCTTAAATCTATTAAGAAGAAATTCAAAGATAAAGCTTTCGCAAGAGCCGTAAGCAGAGACCTTGTAATCAAAGGTGCAGAGGATTTAGGTATTGATCTAGGTGAACATATGCAGAATGTCATTTCTGGTATCGTGAACATGAATTGTCCCTGAACAGAACTGGAGACAGCTTGATATGAAACCAATATACATAAAACTCATTGCAGCACTTGTTCTTATAGGTTCACTAATTGCTGTCTATTTCATTTTTGGTGATATCGTCTTTAACCAAACACATAATATTGACCAAGAAGTTGAACATTCAATGGATGGTATTACAGCCATCAAAATAAAAAAATGTCAATTCAGATATTACTGTATACACAGCAGATTACGAAGATTTTTATGCAACATTCAAAGGTAAAATTGGCGCTCCATCAAAAGACTCAATCCCTCTTCTCAAAGCATCTCAAGAAGATGAGATTCTAACCGTTGAGATTACTTATGAAGATATGGACATACGTTCCATGGAAGACATGACTTTTGATATTTACCTACCTGTAGACTACCATGGTCAATTAGAGTTATTGACTTCCAAAGGTAAAATCAAATTGCCAGCCCTTGATTTAAAGTCTTTAACCTGTGTATCCACAACTGGAAACATCTCAACTAAGGCCATTACATCCGAGACTATGATTTTATCAAGTATCAATGGTAAAATTGACGCAACAATTGACAGAGATGTTTCACTGCCGGTAACAATTGATACAGTATCTGGTAATGTCAACAGCATCTTCGAACATGAGCTTGATACTTCATACAAATTCTTAACAACTACTGGTGATATTTCTCTTAAAGCAAAATAATATTATGACAAAGCAAAAGGTCTGATACTTTCAAGTGTCAGACCTTTATTTACTGTAATAGAAATCTTATATACTTCTAATTGTTTGACCTGTTAAGGTTTTTGTTCATTTGTTCATTGAGCTTATCGGCAGCCTTAGCGACATCCTTCATCAGTTCGCCAATGGCGTTAATTTGACCATGCTCAACTTCTATGGACGATTGGATTTGCATTGACGCCTCAGCATTCTCATCAGATATTGTTGATAAGTTGCCTATGCCGCTGATAATGGTACCAAAGTTATTGCCAACCTCAACAATGTAGCTACTCTCTTCTTTTATATCCTCATTAAGCAACTCAAAAGTCTTAATCATCTCGTTAAAACTATCGTCAAAGTCGTTCATGATGATGGCACCTTCTTTAACTGAAGTCATACCAATCTCTACCTGATTAATGGTGTTTTTTTGTTGTCTGAATTAATTCATCTAGGATGCCGTTAATATTGTTAGTTGTTGAGCTTGTTTGCTCGGACAAATTCCTAACTTCCTCAGCAACAACAGAAAAACCTTTGCCATGCTCACCCGCTCTAGCCGCTTCAATAGATGCGTTAAGGGCAAGAAGATTGGTTTGAGCTGCAATGGCTGATATTTCACCAAGAAAAGCCTCAATATTACCAATTCTATTTTGGAGGTCTGTAACAGTCTCATAGGCATTTTCTACAGAGCTTGCAACATGCGCCATTTTTTCTTCTAGTTCATTAAGTTGATCTGCATTATGTCTTACGGCACTTTGAAGTGTGTCTGATGTCCCGCTAACTCTCCCCCCCGAAAGCTCATAGGTATCCTCAATATTTTTCATTGAACTAGATGCCAATGTTTTGATTTCGTTCTGAGACTTTGACTGTTTCTCAATACCTACTGAGATATTTGTTACTGCATTAAGTACATCGTTGCTGGCTGCCTCAAGGTCCACTAAATGCTTACCTGAACCTTTAATATCTTTATCCAGAATCACCATTGATTCCTTAGCAGTTCCAATCAAATCATCCAACTCAACAAGTAAAGCTTGAGCTTTTTGACTAGCTATACTTGCCTCATGAATATAGCCATAGCCCCCCCATCTGGTCACTAGGTAAAGCATCACTGCCACAAAATCCATGCGAACTAGGCTGCTATAGCCTATTGATGTATCTGTACTAGCAAATAGAATACCATTTCCTAGAACGTTAATGGTAATCACCGTCATAAGGTTAATAATGATGGCGGTAATAACAACTAATCTCTTATCATAATATAAGGCTGACATAGCTAAAGACCCCCCCATCATTACTATGAAAAAGGTACTAAGCTCACCTTGCACAATTGATAAACCTACAGCAATCGTCGCAGGGATAAGAGGAAAAATAAGACTCTTTGCAATTTGAGCTAATGGCTTAATGATAAAAATAATGGTGGCAAGGACAATAGCCAGTGCCAAAGCAATTATCGACCCATATGCAATCGGTTCTTTTGTGAAACTCACTCCTATAATTGATATGCACACAAACCATGTAAAACCAACATTGAACCTATTTGATTTTTTTGTAATCTATTTTCACCTTCATAATACCCTCCATTGACTCATTCATGTCATAACTTTAAGACCTTTTTAAACTAAGTAATATTATACATAAAGAGGCTATGAGATTCAATCAATATCATGTATCGGTTTGTCACAAGTAAAATCATTACAGACATAGTAGGTAATTTGCTCATCTATAGGTTTTTTTTATCACCCTTTTTAATCCGTATATCAAAGGTGAAATATCTAAGGGATTTCAGACGATTATGCTCAAGAACATCTGATAAATCATGCCCTTCAGGAACAGCAATAACAAGGTCTTGTGTCCCTTCTTGTCTATGCAACAAACTCAGTAGCATGTAGCAAGAAAAGCTTGGTCCTTTATTGATATGGCTACCAAACCTTTTAATCAAGGCATCATATTGATTCTGATATTCCAGATTGTCTGTAAGCCTGGATAACCTTAACAAATTTAGTGCCATTACCGAGTTGCCAGAAGGTATTGCCCCCCCATCATAAGACTCCATAGGTCTACGAATCAGTTTTTCCCCCCCTTTATCACTTGTCAAATAATAACCACCACTTTCACCATTCCAAAAATCATTGGTCGCGGCTTTGGTTAGTGACTTAGCTTGGTTAAGCAAATTTATATCCATGTTTGCTTCATACAAATCTATGAGTCCTTCGATGTAAAATGCATAATCATCCAGAACACAGTTTACATTGACTTTTCCCTTTGTTATTGAACTAGAGACCGTATCTTGATCCACAAGATTCAATTCAATAAAACCAGCAATATCTCTTGCAATCATTAACAGTTCACTATCTCCATAGATTCTATACATGTAGCTAAGACTAGACAAGAGTTGACTATTGGTGGATATTAGAATTTTATCATCCATCAATGGTTTAACACGTTGATCTCTATAAGCCAGCAACTTGCTCAAAGAATCACTATGCTTAACGGCCCATTCATCTGTTGCCTCTTTGCCTATTAGGTTAGGAATACTCTGACCTTCAAAATTCCCACTAGCACTTATGTCATAATCCTTACAAAACTGATCCCCCCCTTGATCACCCAAGGCATCAACAATTTCATCCTTACTGAAGACATAATATTTACCTTCTACCCCCCCTTCTGAATCTGCATCCAAGGCCGTATAAAATCCACCTTCTGGACTTTTCAACTCTCTCTTTAGAAATCTAACAATGTCGTAAGCAATATACTTATATAAAGGCTTGTGTGTAAGCAAATACCCGTAATTATAGGCCCTTAATAGCAAGGCATTATCATAAAGCATTTTTTTCAAAATGGGGGGGCACTAACCACTTCTCATCTACTGAATACCTGGCAAAACCTCCACCCACATGATCATAAATACCTCCAAGATACATGCTATCAAGGGTCTTTGTTATCATTTCAAGAAGTTCATCTTTTGGATGCTTTTGATGGTAATGAGTCATGAAAAGTAGTTGGTGAGGGGGGGATGGGAACTTCGGTGCTGTAGAGAAACCACCATAATCCTTGTCATAATTTGACTTCAAATCCCTAATGGCTTGTATAGCAACAAAGTTATCCACTGATTCAGGGGGGGATTCTTTACCTTGTTTATTCAAGTAGGTCATAATCTCATCGCTTTTACCTACAAGCTCTAGGTTATCGTCGCGCCATAACTTTCTCAAGTGGCTTATAACACCAATAAATCCTGGACGTCCATAATGATTGTCTTTTGGAAAATAAGTCCCTGCATAGAAAGGCTTATAATCTGGAGTTAAGAATAGATTAAGGGGGGGCCATCCACCAGAACCGGTCATCATCTGACAAGCATTCATATAAATATTGTCTATATCTGGTCTCTCTTCCCTATCAACCTTGATGCATATATAGTTGTCATTCAATATAGACGCAACCACTTCATCTTCAAAAGATTCATGGGCCATCACATGGCACCAGTGACATGTATGGTAACCAATTGATAAAAATATAGGTTTGTTCTCTTCTTTGGCTCTATTTAAAGCTTCATCTCCCCCCCATGGGTACCAATCAACTGGATTGTGGGCATGAGCTAGTAAGTATGGTGATGTTTCATTAACTAAATGGTTATTAAAGACATTTTCTTGCATAACAATAGCCTCCTTCATATCCTTTAGGATAATTATGAGGCTATTGAGAATGGTTGTCAACTGCTATAATTAAGGCATACGACTAAAATAAATTGCCACACCTTCGGCAAAGCCATTAGAGTAACCCAAGAAATTCTCGCTGATTGACATGCCTGTATGGTCTACCTTAACCTTAATCGGTCCAAAAGATTCACTAACATCTGGTGTGCCTCCAAAATCAGAACCACCAGCACCATCTTTTGCACCACCACTGTCTTTTAAGGAATAAGCAAAGCCAAATGCTGCCTTCTTCATTTCCTCATAATCCGGTATTTCTAGTGAAAAGGCACATACTGACCAGAGAGATGCATCAATGCCTGCCATAGCACCAAAAAGATAATTAGCCGCATTTTTCTCATGTTCTATGATAGCTTTTGATGTCATTGCACCGTGTTCAAATGTATCAAGGACACCAATCGTCTTGTAATCACGCCTATCAATTTCCAGCCATGCCCATCTCGGCTCGCCATTGATCATAGATGCTTCTTCTTGAATGACAACATAAGTGTCTAATTCCTGGAAATAAGCAATCATTTCATCTGTATAACCTTCTGCTTCCAGCTCAACTATAAGGTCACTGTAATCTTCACTGAAGTCATAGAAAACAAGTCCAGCTCCCTCTGGCCTTTCTTTCCATACTTCGTTAAAACCATACCCACTGTTTAGAACCTGTGATTCTAGTAATGAAGCATTAAGACCAGCCATCATATTGAAACTGTGTATCTCTGATTCATGTTCATCTAAGAAATCTTCATCACCATAGACCTGAGGCACAATATTGAGTAAGTCCATATGAGTCTCAAATCTTCCTTTGTTTACCAACTGAGTAACAACAATCGCTGAATCCTGTGTTAGTCGCCCTACATTAAAGCCATACGCCTTAGCCATCTCTCGTTCATAAGCACTTTGAGATGCTACAAATTGATTGATTGCCTTTCGGGCATTCCACCTTAATGTAGACAGTTCATCTGGAGCATTAGCACTGCTATAAACCTTATCTGAAAGCTCTATCAAAGTCTTAAAGGCCTCTTCTGTAAGTTCAGGCAAATTCGCTCCAATCGTTATGAAAGTATCTTCAATCAACACACCTTCTGGCAACATCCTCGTATGTTGCAGACGTTCGCCCTCAACGCTGACCTCGATTCTAATACCCAATATGTTGTATTTACTTGCGTCAACGCCATCATCACCAGTAAACACACCATTAGCCGTCATAATTCTTGGGGGGGTGTAACCTTCTGAGTTAATCGTCGTACCAATATCAATACTATCGAGGCTTAATACATCATATGGAATAACTTCTCTGAATACGCTCTCATAATAGGGTTCACTGCTAGAATCACCACCACCTAGTGCATTACCCATATCATTTAATTGGTATTCACATTGCTTTCATTGGGCTCTATCAAATAGTCAATACTAAGATAACCTTCGTATGATTCATGTTCAATATCTTGGTCAAATACGTAGTAACAAGAATTCTGTAAATCTGATACAGATTCCATAAATGGTATTACCCATGTTATTTCTGTCTTGTCCTTCTCAAACACCAAAGCAGGTAAAACATTGATATTTGATTCTTTTGCACCAATTATTCTGAGAATCTTTTCACTACCAATTTCAGTAAGTTCAACCATCCTATATTTGGGGGGGTTATAGCCCAACTTGATTAAGCTGTGAATGGCCAAATTGTTAATGTCAGCTATTGTGCCCCCCCACCCCCCCTGTGAAATAACAGCTTCTGGACTGTGGGCATACTTATAGGGATATCGATTTTCAGATTCTGCTGAATGCTTCACATCCAGGGCTCTTATCAAGTTTTCAAGAGATTCCAAAGAATCAATAGCTTCATATATTTGACTACCATATATTGCAGACATAGGCACTGGTATATTATTCTTATCTGGTGTGGCGTCATCTAAATCAGTTGATGTAATACCACTGCTAACATTCGCTGAATTCTTAAGTAAATAAGCATCTATCGCATTATTTATGGCCATCTCTAGTTCTTCTTGAAAACCATCGTTGTAATCATATTCTAGAATTTCAGTTAATAGACCATAATCAAAATCGCTTTTAGTAACAGGCACTTCTAAACCTTCAAAAAACTGTGATTCAAGATTATAGGACGTATCTGAGTCACTAGCAAACAATACGAAACCACGACGACTAGTACCATCATAGACAATTGTATCATTGTCAAATCCAAGTATAACCTCATCTGTCTTATCTGAGTAATCAAGTATATGAGGGTCGTCAAAATCTGCAGATGACGCGAAAGAGGTTAAGCCACTACTATTTACAGCCATCTCTAGCTTTCTGTCAAATGCTTCAAATTTATCTTCATCTTCAAGTGAATTGTTGTCATAACCCTCTTCAACCAACTTAAGGCTATCAATTAGACCACGACTGGCGTAGCCATCTTTAACATCATGGATGGTTATGTCTGCAATAACGTAATGTCTATTATGTCCTGCAACTGTATCTGTACTGGCAAACAAGTGATTGACATCAATACTTGCATAGTCATGATTACCTGAACCAAGCTTAGATCCATCTCCGTACACAAGACCATCTCTCGCTTCTATAATGGCATCTTCATCACCTAAGTCTACAAAGAGGTTGGCTTTGTTATTTGCCAAGGCTAAAGGGGGGGTATGAAATGCATAACGTACCTGGTTATTGGCACCTGGTGAAACAATCATATCACCTAACATGCCCATAGGAACTAATTCTGTCACATCATCAAGAGGTATTAGAAAGCTACCGTTATCTGTAGGGTATTCAAGGCTTAGGCGCTTAGATGGATCTATGGATAGGTTGGCTTGTACCTTTGATGTAAACCTCGCATCAAACACGGTGAACTGATTAGCCTCACTTGCCTCAATCATATTGGCAATATTGTTACGCTCTTGGCTACCTGTAATTGTAATGGCAAAACCATCTGATAATTGGGTCTCAACATTAAGTGGTAACATTTCAATATCTGCCTGGGTCGTCTCCATTTCCCCCCCAACAATAGGTATATCCATATGCCCATAGTTGGTATCATAATAGTGTAGCGATACTTGTTCCATAGAGACATCTGGTACCAAGAAGACCAAAGCACCTTCTTTTACTTGATCTGGCATTAATGTCAATCCTGAGCTTCCTGGTATGACCATGGAACTATTAGCAATCCAAGTTGCTGTTGATAAGGGGGGGTACATACCATCATTATTGTAACTTAGAGAAATATGTGAAAATATATCTGGTATCTGATACGGGACTTTGGCTGTCTTAACAACACCTTGTTGATTTGAACTTCCAACCCAAGACGAAGGTGCCCTGACCCATCTGGTATAGGACAACTTCTTGTTCTGGAAGAATATGGGCAAACTCAGTGAACAAGGCAACATACCGCATGCCCCCCCTTGGTGCCTCCACACCTTTGAGTTGTGACAAATACAACATTTCACTTAGGTGTATGGATGCAGCCTCATTGCTAGCTTTCTCATTGAGAGGTATTCGCTTAAGAATTTTGACGCCAGCTGAAGGAGATGCATCCCCCCCTGTTAAGAATTTTGCTGAAATCTCATCATATTGTTTTAATTGTCTTCCTGTTACATACTTAACTGACTCAGCTAAATCTATCATTCCAACTACTGGTATTGGAGATAATTCTATTAGTTCGCTTGCTGAATAAGGTGTTAGTAGACCATTGTCACTTTCCTTAACAACTTGAATCGCAATGGATGTATTGGTTATAACCTTATCCAAATCAAGACGGCCCAGTAACTTGTCTGTTGCGGTTTTAAGAACTGTTGGATCTTCTGAGATGATATACTCACCACCACTAACACTTGCAGCATGTTCAAAATCAGTCGCGTCTAATTCTTCACCTAAACCTATCCACAGGACCTTCATCTGTTCGTCTTTTATTTCATTAAGTATGTCATCAAAGTCTTCTTGTTCATCTTCTTCAACGCCAAGGGCTGCGTCAGTAAGATACAACAATACTTTCTTTGAGGAAGGTACTGCATTCAATGTTCTATAGCCTGCATCAACTGAATCTAATATGTTGGTCCCACCACCTGCTTCTAGTTCGCCTAATACACTGAGCACCTTCAATTTATCTGATGTCAATATTTGCTTAATATAGACCTCATTGTTAAAGGCCATCAACTGCATCTGTGTGCCTTCTGGTAAACTCATTACAAATTCATGGAAGAGATTCTTCAGCTTCTCCAAACGGTAACCACAAGTATCATCGTACTGAGAATCCATTGACCCACTTATATCTACAACCATGTTAACAACTGGAACATCGCTAGGTGCTGATTCTGTCGGTCTATTGTATCTTGCTGTATAGGTTGAATTTATTTTTTCGTTGATCGCATCAAAAACACTTATTAAAGCCTCTTGATTAGAAGCACTAAAATATAAACCATGGCCCGCTTCACCAATCTCTTCAAGTGTCTTAGCATCATGACCATCCCCCCCAAAGCCTATCGTAAGCACTTGAATTCCTGCTGCTTCAACTATATTTAATGTATCTTCTTTTGACGCTTTGGAACCAGGTGCTGAACCATTATAATTCTCATCTGCGCCATCTGTAAATGCTACCAATGTTGGACGTTCCAGATTTTCTAGCAGACCTATCCCTTTGATTATGCTGTCATAAAGAGCCGTTGCGCCACCAACACTGATGTTTTCTAGAGCTATTATAGCTTCTTCCTTTGTTTTTCCTTCTAGAAGCTTAGGTTCTGTGTCAAAATCAATCAACTGAATAAGGGTACCATCTGGTAGTCCATCAATAAAAACCTCAGCAGCTTGAAGTGTTGCATCCATCTGACCCTTCATCGATCCAGATGAATCTAACAACAGAACAACGCTTGGTGGTGTTTGTACTGGTGTGATATCTATGATGTCAACATCTACCCCCCCACCTTCTCTAATTCTAGTATTCTCCAAACTAGGAAGAATGCTTTTTGTTTCCTTATCTACCAAGGTAAAGTCAAAGGCAACTTCATCACCATTTTCTACAACTTTATCAATCTTTAAGCCTTGTTGGTTTAAGAATTTATCTAAACTCTTATCTACAGATGTTTCTACACTAAGGGGGGGGATTTGAATTTCTGTTATTTCTCCCGAGTTAACAGGTATCAGTCCTGTGGCATAACTTGATACTACAGCGTCACCAGTTGGGAAGATTTCAGCAACCCACTCACCAGCAGGCACATAGACCAGGTGATCGCCTTCAGCTGTCTTATCTAAATATGTGCTATCTTCTTCATACTCCGGATGGCTTAGGTTCAAATTATCATGACCCACTGGTCTAAGTTCAATTCTTTTAGCATACTTAGCACTAATTAAGACTCCGCCATAGTCTTCGCCGTACTTTATTTTAGCTAAGTCACCAATATCTATTAACTCAATGGTGATTTCCTGAGGATTATCTTCATCAGCGTTCCATTCAATCTCCCAATATGAGACCCCCCCTAAATCTTTTGGCAAATCATCTAATATATAGCGGTTCTCTATCTCTGAATCATAACGTTCATCATAGCTAAAACTTCTCTCATAAGAACCTTTGGTCATATCTTGGTCGATTTCAATATCGACGCGTCCTGTTGGAATCTCTATGACAGCAGTTAAGAAGTCTTTGTTATCATTATAAGACGTGAAATATATTCGATTATCTTCATAGTCACTTGTCTTGAAGGTAAGCTTTTCATTAATCTTCAGCTCATTTTCTTTTACAATTTCTATTGAAAGTTCATCATGGTCAAATTCCGCATTTCCCCCCCACCAATGATATGCCTCATCATCGACAAAAGAAAAAAACAAACCCCCCCTCATTGTGAAGGCCTTCAACAATTCCTCCTAAATCTTCCACATGCCTTTTTAAATCTCTAACATAGTAGATCATATCTGGGTCATTAACATTTTCTGTCACTTCTGCAGAATAATACCATGTATCGCCATAGACAATACGCTCTACTTCATATAGTTCATTGTCATAATAGGTGAAATAGTTATCCTCATCTTCTTCAAAGGATAGGTCTAATAACGATGTCTCATCGCCTATGGGATTAAAATAGGGTGTTCCAAGAGACCATGAAAAAGTTTCACTGCTAAAAAAACCACACAGATGGTTCTTCTTTATCCACCAAAGCTTCACTGGTTCTTGATGCATCTATACTTGAGTTATCTACTGAATCAGTAGAGTTATCTATGGCTATATCTGAATCAGTGCCCGCTGAATTCTCTTGACTAACAGTCTGACTACTATGATCCACACCCGCATCTTTTCTTGTGTTCATAAACCTTACTAAAAGGATACTTAATACCGCAACCACTATAATTGACAGTATTATTAGCATCATCTTTTTACTCATCTTACTCATTACCTTCATAGTTAACGTCCTCTCCAGTCTCTATCTACATTACAAGTAGTTTAGCATAACTACCGGGCTAACTGTGGGTGTTGAGTAAAACGGTGACAAGCGTCATTTGAAAATGACTTTTGTCACTTTGACTGTGCAATACTTACCTTTCAAAATCAGACTCCCATACATAAGGGTTTGTATACCTCACCATGGTATCCTTACCAAATTGAATGGCTTCTTTTGGACAAGTATGATAACAAGCAGCACAATTAACACATTGATTGTGCCATGTCGGTTTGCCAGAATGCATTATGATGTTATTAACTTGACAGACACTTTCACACAGACCGCATCCATCACAATCCTCATTAAGCCAAAATGTCTTATCAAGAATCCCCCCCTTTTTGGAGTCTTTGTAGGGCTTAAGAAATAAACCATAGGTGAGCATATAGCCAAACAATCCTAAGTTCGTTTCAACCTTCATAGTTTTCTTACTAAGAATATACCTGCTATTTCCTTTGTACGTATTTCTTGTTGCGCAAAATATTCTTTATGAGGTGTACGGTTAAATTCGGCAATCTTTGGATGATTACCGGGCATACCAATGACAAATCCCCCCCCATTTAATTTGATATCTTTCCTACTCAAGTGCTTCTCAAATATCTTCATTGTCCTGGAAAACCAACCGCCACCGTTGGCGATAGCAAAAACGTAAGAACTCTTACATTCAGTGATTCTATCAATAAACTTTTCTATAATAACAGGAACTCTTGCAAAATAAGTTGGGAAAATAAATCCTACAGTATCGGCCATTATTCGAATATTTTTTTCTTCCTTCATCAGTTTAGCTATTGAAATCAATTCAATATTATCAATATGTGACGCTAAATCCTTTGCAATTTTTAATGTATTACCTGTCCCAGTAAAATAATATAATTTTATTGTTTTATCCATTGTGATATTCCTCCTAATTTAATCTTTTATACCCCCCCGAATTACCTAATACCAATATTCAACAACAAGTTTTAGACACTGTTTTGTGTAAAAAAAATACAAGACATCAACTTATGCTAAGTTGATGTCTTGCTTATATACCATAACTCTTTGAATTACAGCTAGAATTCCTAATCATATCTGTGCCTTTACTCTGCTTATGACTATATCACCATAAAGGCTGACATCATCTTCAAGACTAAAGATTCCTCTTGCATAGGCTTCAAAGTTTATCAACTTATCGTATAGGTTAGACCAATCATTTGAAGTAGAACCATCTATATATAGAGCTTTTCCAAGTTCTTTATTTAAAGCTATCACATTGGTGAGGAGCATAAATGCTACACCATGTGCATTGACTAAATCAAAGTAACCTAGGTCCATACCTTCTTTTATAACCTTTTCATAGATTGGCAAGTTCATTTTCATCATATCGTCACTAACACGATGAAGAATCGTCTGATTTTCTTCTTTATAGAGAAGGTTAACAATAATGCCCATTAACTCATCTTGATCTGTCTTCATTTTCGTTGCTGCACCAAACATGGCTAACAACCTTTGTTTTGGATTGAGACTTGTGTTATCTGCTATTTGATTAAACACCATAATCATGGGTGTCATTATCAATCCAACAATACCATCAATTAGCTCTTTTTTGGAACTATAATAATGAAAGAAAGCGCCTTTTGTTAGACCAGATGACTCGATGACTTTATTAATTGAAAACTTTTCATATCCAATCTCATTTAATAATGAAATGGCATCAACCAAAATCTGTTGTTTTTTTAAGTGTATATTCTTCTTCATTTCTAGTTCTTGCCATTGTCGCACCTACCCATAGAGTTTATTTAGTAAATCAGCTGCCCTACTTGGACCATTCCATTGTAGGAGTTGATCTCTGAATTTGTCAATACTCTTTTTGGCTGCTTCATTATTTAGAAGGTCATCAACACCCTTAATAACATCCTCACTTGTTACATACTTCTTAGATAAGCGAATGGCAAATCCTTTTCTAACACAAGCGTCAATATTGGCTTGTTGCTCAGCGTGCATGCCAATGCCAACAAATGGCGTTCCAGATAAACAAGCATTCATTACAGTATTTTGACCACCATGTAAGACGCTACATCAGCCATTGGGTTAACCTTATCCGCGGGCAAGAAATCTGTGACAACAACATTATCAGGTACTACTAAATCTAAGTCCTCAACCTGTCCAGCGATTGGTGCTATCACATTATAGTCTTTGCCTCCAAATCCTTCTATGATTCCTTTGATTAACTCACCACTTCCAGAACTACCCATTGCAAAATAGACGATTGGTAATTTCCCTGATATATACTTAACTTTCTCTGGTACTGGCACATTCAAACGGGCTGGGAGAGGTCCAATATGATGAACATTGTCTCTAAGACTCTTATGATTGACCCACTCCGGAATATCTGCCAAAAAGACATGGTCACCTTCAAGGAATTCAATCAAGTTCTTAAAAGGCTTTAAGCCATACTGTTCACCTACGAAATTATAGGGTTTAACAGGAATAGACGCCGTCATTACTCTTTTGTTAAAAAGGGCTGTTCGCTTCTCTTTAGGTATTAACTTTTCAAGAAACTTGAAGTCAATATTGTCAGGAATACTCTGTAGACCAGCTTCATAATATTCAGTAATACTTGTGGAATGTAGTACATTAACAAAAGGTACTTTGGCAATTCTTGCTGACAAACCAACCGTTAAGTTCCAGCCCGAAAGTACTGCTACTGGTTCTAATTCTTTGAAAATATCCAACTCTGATTTAACCCTAAGTTCAATCTCGTTTTTGTTAAAGAAATTAGTTGAATTATAGACTTCGCCACTGAGCCTTTTCTTCAAGTATTCAAATTTCTCTGGTGTCAACTCTGGCTCCAAACGAATAATCTCAAAGCCTTCTTCTATAATAAAGTGTTCGAACTTTCCGCCATATGTTAAAAACTTTATATCAAAATAAGCTTGTGCTTCTTTGGCTATCTCAATCATTCGACTTGTTTCTGCAAGGTTATATGCTGCTACTGCAAATGCTAATACTTTCATAATATCATCCTCTCAACTGCTGGCATCGTATTAATAGACCACCGGTATAATTAAATAATAGACCGCTAGTCTGTTTTTGTCAAGCTTTTTTTTTCAAACAAAAACAGCCTAGTCACAAAATGAAACTTAACATTTCATTTTACAACTGGCTGTATGTTTGTAAATTATGATTCTGTAATCCTACAACTATTATTCTTCGTCTTTTGCTCCAATGACTTCTACTTCTGCCACTTCTTCTTCAGTGCTCTCAAGAACCACTTCATGGAATGGCACTAAGTTAGCAATGGTTGCTGTCACATTCGTTAGAATATGGTAACGTTCATCATTAGCAATAGATAAGTCACTAACTTTGATGTCATTTGCTAATGTCAATACTGACAAATCAACATCTAAGCTTTCAATCATATCTTTTGGTAATACTTCATAGTCTATTGTAGACATATGCTCTTGAACATTTCCTTCGTCCTTGATACCTTCTTTATTGATAAAGTGAAGATTTAAGCTTGTCTTAATCTTTTCACCAGTAGTTAACACTTGGAATTCAACGTGCTCAATCTTACTACTCATAACAACTCTGTCAACATTCTTGATCATAGTCGCATATTCCTCTTTACCAGCATTCAAAGTCACTTGAGAACCTACAGAATTGCTTTTTAATAAAGCCACAATCTCTGATTCTTTCATTTGGATACTGACGGATGCATCAAGGTTTTTACCATAGATGACACCTGGAATAATTCCATCTCTTCTTAATTGTTTCGCCTTTAGTTTCATGTCTCTTACTGAACAGTTTAAATTTGACATATTTCCTCCTATCACAATACAGTTACCGGTTTCATATGCATTAACAAATCATCATGCAATTATATTACATTCCTTGGATTTGTCATATGTTATTATAGCAGTTATGAAATTTATGTCAACAAAATATGGTTACAAATAAAAAAAACGTCGAATAATTTCGACGTTTTTATCACATTGATTGTTTTTATATTCCTAATATCAGACTGTATATTTTTCGATAGATTTTACCACACTGTTTAACTCATCCATATAACTCTTAGCTTTTAAAGTTAATGTCTTGTTCGTGGAAACCATCTTAGATGTTTTCTCCGAATTATCAGCAGCTTCTTGAACTACACCTGCGATTTCACTAATACTACTCACAACAGATTCATTACTAGACACAATCTCATCGTTCATCTGTGATGAAGCAGTAATGCTTTCGTTGACAAGGTTAACTGAATTTGAAACCGTATCAAATACTTGTCTGGAATTCTTAATAAGTTCTTGTTGAACACTGGCTAATTCTTTAGTTTGTGTGGCTGCTTCTAGAGATTGTGAAGCACTGTCTTCAAGACTACCAATTAACTCACCAATATTTGTTAGGGCATCCTCAGTTTGTATAGAAAGCTCTCTAATTGCTTCTGCAACAACACTAAAACCTTTTCCTGCCTCACCGGCTCTAGCGCTTTCTATAGACGCGTTAAGGGCAAGAAGATTTGTTTGTGTAGCAATTGACCTTAATATTTCGACGAAATCTTTAATTTCACCTGATTTTTCACTCAGGTCGTTAATAGTCTTATACATATGTTCATTATTATTATCTACGTTTCAGCTGAGCTAGAAAGGGCTTCTATCGTCTTCTTACCAGAATCAATGGCTTCACTTGAAACATCTGCTTGTTTACTGACTTTACCTGACAATCCAGAGGTGAGCCTAAGCTTTTCTTGCATATTCTGAGTGTTACCTGACTGATTGCTTAGGTTATCAGCTATGCCCTTCATTCCAGTTGATAGCTGATCAATTGTCTCAGATGCTAGATTGGATGTGTCAATTAATTCCTCGTATATATTAGAGACGTTCTGAGATGTTTCACTCATAACTTTTAGGATCTCCATTACCTCTCCAAGGAGCGCTTCATTCTTCTCTTCCTCATCCATAATACTTTGGAGTTGCTTATTCCTTATTTGTACAGAAAATTTTGTTGTGGATACAGCAAAAATTGAGAATAGCAACATGGACAAAATAAAAACTGTGTAGGAAGTAAATATAAATGAATCGGTCATCTTATAATATGTAATATTGAGGACGACTTTAGCAATTCCGACAATATTCATGATAAGACCTGCAAAGGCTAATAATCTAGCATTAAAGTATAAGACATAGATCATTAGAAGAGGAAATATTAATACGAATTGTACAACTTTAGGTGAGAAAAATAGCATAAGTGCCCATGATACGAGAAAACTGTATAGAGCCACATATTTAAAATTCTCTACTTGTTTTGGAATCTTAAAAACGATAAATGAGATTAATAGTGGAAATGCAACTGCTAGACTAAGTAGTAGCACATAAGTCATTGTTCTATTGCCTTTTATATACTCAAGTACATACCCAAATATGGCAAATAGAATTAATATAACACTTGCTCCCATGACTTTTCTGTTCATTTTATAAGTAATTTCTTGTGAATTCATCAGACGTCCTCCCAGATAGTTTGTACATGGACCAGATAGGTACATGTATCTATAATTATACAGATTCTCAGGGAATTGACATGTCTTTTATGTGTGTTTTTCCTATCACAAAAAAATACGGCGTCACCACAAGCAATTAGGCCATGAATTATCATAATCTTATCTCCTAATAGTCATTGTGAACTTACATTGCAAAATAAAAGCCAAGACGTCTTTAGACGTCTTGGCAATATTTAAAACTATGGTTCTCATAATACCCAATATATGGGTAATACCTTTTATAGAGTTGTTCAATATCACTGCCTATAGCCTCAACCTCATGAGCATCTGATCCTATGGTTATCTTCTTACCTCCAAGGGCAATATAAGAATCCACTATAGCAAATGAAGGCATAGGTTCTTTCCCATTACTTCTGACGCTTGATGTGTTAATCTCTAGAGCTATGTCTTTCTCAATAAGCAGTTCAAGAAGTGACTTCACTTGATCTGTGACAAGTAATTCATCGGTATCAATGAACCTTTTGATCAAATCAAGGTGTGCAAAAGTATCAAAACCGCCATGTAGGATGGCTTTTTCTACTTCCCTATAGTAATGCTCTACAGCACCACCCTCTCCATATTGATTAATGACTGTATCCTCAGCGATAAAGCCTTCTTCCACCCAATGGACTGAGCCAATAATCATATCCAGATCATATGCTTTTAATAATTCAAGTTGATTTGGGTACAAATGTGGTTCTGAAAACTCTACACCGCATAACAATTTCAACTGACTTTGATATTTGTCTTTGCATCTTTGATATTCCTTCAAGAATGCTTCTATATCAAAGTAATCAAAGCCCACATCTCTTCGATCATGAAAGATATGTTCTGTAACACACATTACATGAATCCCTTGGTTTATTGCATATTCACACATTGCTTCAAGTGATGCTTCAGAATCATGTGAATACTCTGAATGCATATGTGTATCACAATATATTGCCTTATTACTCATTTACACACCTACTAATTTATGCTTTCTTATAATGGACTGGGCTGCCTTCTTGCCGGCCCCCCCCATAGCTAATATAACTGTTGCTGCTCCTGTAACTGCATCTCCGCCTGCATAGACATTGTCCATGGTAGTTTCCATACTTGTTTCATCAACCGCAATACACCCTCTTGAATTGGTATCTAGCGCTTCAGTTGTTGATGTCAGTAAAGGATTAGGCGTTTGACCAATAGCTATAATAACATTATCCATCTCTAATGTAAACTCACTGCCTGGAATTTCTTGTGGCCTTCTTCTACCTGACTCATCGGCTTCACCAAGTTCCATTTTGACACACTTAATAGAAGATACATGACCATCAATACCCATAATCTCAGTAGGATTATTCAGAAGATCAAATATAATGCCTTCTTCTTTAGCATGGTGAACTTCTTCTAACCTTGCAGGCAATTCCTCCATACTGCGACGGTAAATGATATGGACTTCTTTTGCACCAAGTCGTTTAGCCGTTCTAGCTGCATCCATGGCTACATTTCCGCCTCCAATTACAGCAACTCTATCACCAATTCTAATTGGCGTATGGTTATTGGGGGGGTAATCGTATGCTTTCATCAAGTTTACCCTTGTCAAAAACTCATTAGAGGAATAAACGCCATTCAAATTTTCACCATCAATATTCATGAATCTTGGCAGTCCAGCTCCACTTCCAATAAATACTGCCTCATAACCTTCTTCAATCAGGTCTTCAATATCAATTGACTTGCCAACTATAACATTTTTTTTCTACCTTAACCCCCCCTAAATCAATGATTGTTTGAATTTCTTTGGCTACCAATGCTTTTGGTAATCTAAACTCAGGAATGCCATACATAAGTACACCACCAAGTTCATGCAACGCTTCATAGATTGTTACATCGAATCCACTTCTGGCTAAATCAGATGCACAAGTCAGGCTAGCGGGCCCACTACCAACACAGCCACCTTGCCTAATTTAGATTCTATTTGCCTATTTGAGGGCTCTATGTTCTCCATATACCAATCTGCTACAAAACGCTCGAGTCGTCCAATAGCAACAGATTCACCTTTGATTGCTCTTACACAACGTTGCTCACATTGCTTTTCCTGAGGACATACACGACCACATATGGCAGGTAGCCCATTGTCACTTGTAATAATTTGATAAGCCGCTTCAATATTTCCATCTCTAACTTCCCCCCCAATAAAATCTGGAATCTGAGTATTAACCGGACAACCGCCTATACAAGGTTTATGTCTACAATCAAGACATCTGGCTGCCTCTTCTATTGCGTCGTGTTTGCTATAACCAAGAGCAACTTCACTGAAGTTTTTTTACACGTACTTCGCCAGCTTGCTCCGTCATCTTAACTTTTGTTTTGGACATATTAGCCATTAACCGCACCCTCCAATCTACAGATATGGGCCTCTTCTTCTTTGTAATAAGACTGTCTTGACATACATTCATCAAAATCCACTAAGAAACCATCAAAATCCGGACCATCAACACAGGCAAATTTTGTTTCACCACCTATAGTAACACGGCAACCACCACACATGCCCGTACCATCAACCATAATTGGGTTTAATGAAACAGCTGTGCTTATATTATGCTCTTTGGTAATAGCTACCACTGCTTTCATCATAATAAGAGGTCCAATGGCAATCACTTCATCATAAACCTCACCTCTGTCAATCAGAGATGTTAATACATCCGTTACAAATCCTTTGACGCCTTTTGAACCATCATTAGTGGCATAATTCATCTCACTACATAACTGAGTGAACTCTTCATCTAATATAATGAGTTCTTCTGATCTGCCACCTAAAATAGCGTCAACCTGCACACCCATATCGCTTAAAGCTTTTACCTGTGGTAATAATGGCGCAATACCTACACCGCCACCAATGGCCAATACCCGTTTATGCTTCTTAAGCTTACTGGCTTTTCCAAGTGGTCCAACAAAATCAAGAACTGAGTCACCTTCACTGAGTTCTCCAAGTTTTCTTGTTGTATGTCCAAGCATCTGAAAAATAATGCTTACTGCTGACGTTTCTCTATCGTAGTCTGATATTGTCAAAGGTATTCTTTCACCGCCTTCTTCAACCCTCAGGATGATAAACTGTCCCGCTCTACATTTTCTGGCAACAAACGGTGCCTCTATAACCATTTTACATACAAATTCACTTAAATATTCTTTTTCCAATATTCTATACATGTTATTTCTCCTTATAGTATACCTTCATCCAATATCTATTTAGTCATTCTTCTCGTATAATCTGCTAATGCTATTATAGTGCTCTTCACTTCCAATAATCTCTATATTATGTATTTTTCTATCTTTGTTAAGTAGACCAGATGACAACTTAAGTTCAAGAATTCTAAGGACCGACCTATCAATCATTTCTACAACCTTGAGGTCTGCATGTGCCATTTCCAGCAGTCTATCATACGTTCTAATATAGTCTTCTGGCATTAACAACATATCAAGACCAGCATCAATAGCCATCTCCGCCAATAACTCCGGATTATAATCATTGCTTATTGCCTTCATATTCAGTGCATCCGATATGACAAGACCTTCAAAACCTAATTGAATTCTTAGAACGTCACCAATCATTCGTTTGGATAACGACGCCGGAATATCAGATTCTATTACATTTGGTACTTGAATATGCCCCCCCATCATAACAACGTCACAGCCGCTTTCAATACCTGCCACAAATGGCAATAACTCAGTTGTACTTAACCTATCCAAATCAAAAGGTATAGATACGTTCTCAAGATGCTGTCACCAATTGTATCACCATGACCTGGAAAATGTTTCAGTACCGGAATAATGTCTTGGCCATCATATGCCATTATGGCTTCTTTTACCATCTTAGAAACATAAGTAGCATCATCACTAAAAGCTCGTTTACCAATGACTGTATTATTAGGATTGGTTATAACATCTGCCACTGGAGCAAAATTCATGTTAAAGCCCAAAGCATTCAACTCTCTTGCAATGACTAGATTACCTTGATAGACACTCATGAATTTATCCAAATGAGCTAGGTGCCACGGACTAGGAACTACTGTACCACCAATACTGTCACTGCCAGTGATTCTGGTGACAATACCACCTTCTTCATCAACACCAACAAACATAGGAATGCTTGTTGTTTCTTGTAGCTCTCTAATCTCCTCACTGACTTGCAAGATAGAAACCATGTCTTCCTTAAAGTAAATGATGCCTCCAACTGGTGGCCTATCAAGAGATTTGTACGTTGATAAGGATAAGTAGAACATCTGCGCTACTTTCTCTTCTAGACTCATTGCCTCAAGAAGTCGTTGACTCTCAGTTATATCTACTGTGTCTATGACCTCATTTACATCGACCTTGTCATCTGAATTACTAGCCTCATCCACTTGTATCTCATCATCTGTGGCTTTATCAATATCATTTGACTTGCTTTCATCCTGTTCTGATTCTACGACTAATACGCCCTCTTTCAAGGGCTCACTCGTAATGTCCGGTCTGTTCTCACAGCCAGACACCACCACTATTAGAATTGTAAGTAGAATCCATAACTTTCTCATTCTTCCTCCAAGGGTAGTGCTTAGTCTTCTACTTTATAATAACAGAAAGTCTACCAACCACCAATACTCATGTGGTTGATAGACTTAATTTACCATATAGTTATTATGTTTTATAAATATGCGTTAATGACGTCATATGATATTTCATTACCACATTCAAGTTCTGTCTTCATAGCCATAATGTAAGCTTCTACAGTATCAAGGCAAGAAAAACTTGAAACATTGAGGTGTTCTGCAAGGTTGCGTAACTTATACCCAGAACGCTCTACTTCTTTACCTTTGGTTGGAATGTTGACCATCATAGCAATCTCTTCATTCTTCATCATAGTTTGAATATCTGACAAATCATTGATATCGATTGCAGTGTTGTTAACACCATTATCACTTAGGAAACTACTTGTTCCTTTTGATGCTATGACTTCAAGTCCAAGTGCTTGTAGCTCCTTAACATAAGACAAAGATTCTTCTTTAGATGGGTCAGCCACTGATACAAGTACTTTACCAGATGTTCTGAACTTGAATCCTGCGCCTTTGAAGGCTTTTAACATGGCTTTGTCATACTCAGTATCAATACCTAACACTTCTCCTGTAGACTTCATCTCAGGTGTCAGTGCTGCGTCAACCCCCCCTGCAAGTTTAACAAAACTAAAAACTGGTGCTTTGACAGCAATTAAGTTAGTCGTCTTGTATAGACCTGTTCCGTAATCAAGTTCTGACAATTTCTCACCAAGAATAACCTGCATTGCAAGTTTTACCATTGGCACCTTGGTCACTTTGCTAAGTATTGGAACAGTTCTTGAAGCTCTAGGGTTCACTTCTATAATATAGACTTTCTCGTCTTTGACAACAAACTGGATGTTCATAAGTCCTACAACCTGAAGTGCCTTGGCGATTTTTCTTGTGTATTCCATGACCGTATCAATCACATGGTCTGACAAGTTCTGTGGCGGGTAGACACAGAAACTATCCCCCCCTGAATGGACACCAGTTCTCTCTATATGCTCCATGATTCCAGGCACCAAGATATCATCACGGTCAGCAATAGCATCAACTTCCACTTCAGTTCCTTCGATGTATTGATCAATCAAAATCGGTTGGTCTTCTGATAAAGATGCCGCTTCTTTCACATAACTCATAAGCTCTTCATCATTATGAACTACCATCATGCTCTACCACCAATAACATAAGATGGTCTAACAAGAACTGGATATCCAATGGAAGCTGCTGTTGATATGGCTTCATCAATACTTGTTACTGTCTTTCCATTCGGTTGAGGAATGCCTAGCTCGCGAAGCAATCTCTCAAATCGCTTTCTATCCTCTGCAACATCTATAGAATCAACAGACGTTCCAAGGACCTGAACACCTCTACTCACTAATTTAGGTGCAAGATTAATGGCTGTTTGTCCACCGTATTGAACAATGACACCTTTTGGCATCTCTTTACGAACCACATTCATAACATCTTCAATGAATAGTGGCTCAAAATATAGTTTATCTGAGATGTCAAAATCTGTACTTACTGTCTCAGGGTTGTTATTAATAATAATTGACTCATAACCAAGTTCGTGAATGGCCCAGATAGCATGTACTGAGCAATAGTCAAACTCAATTCCCTGTCCTATTCTAATAGGTCCCGATCCAATAACAATGATTTTCTCGTTCTTACTTATGACATTCTCTTCTTCTTCCTCATAGGTTGAGTAATAGTATGGCGTTGAAGATTCAAACTCTGCTGCACAAGTATCAACCATTTTGTAAACAGGGTACATACCATGAGCACGTCTTATTGCATCAACGATTCTAAAGTCCTTACCGGACAATGCTTGTATCTCAATATCAGTAAAGCCCATTTTCTCAGCTTTTTGTAACAATTCACCTGAGATTGGCTCACTAGACAGGCGAACCTCTATTTTTATAATGTTATTGATTTTTTTTCTAGGAACCATACATCAATTTTAGTGATATTATGAATTTCCTTTACTGTAATACCTTTTCTTAGTGCTTCTGCAACAACAAAGATACGTTGATCATCAACAATATCGAGCATTACTTTTATAACGTCTTTTGAAAGATTCATCAGTGAAGCTTTTCTTAGACCTGTTTCCTTACCTTCAAGAGATATAATGGCTTTAAGAAGTGAACTCTCAAAAGTTCTGTCTATGGCCATCACCTCACCAGTTGCCTTCATGGCTGTACCAAGGGTCCTATCTGCATAATCAAACTTATCAAATGGCCATTTTGGAATCTTAGTAACAATATAGTCAAGGGCTGGTTCATAAGACGCCTTCGTCGTCTTAGTTACTGCATTTGGAATCTCATGTAAGTTCAGTCCAATAGCAATCTTAGCAGCAATCTTAGCAATTGGATATCCTGCAGCCTTTGAGGCAAGTGCTGATGAACGGCTTACACGTGGGTTAACCTCGATAACAATATAGTCTTTGCTATCAGGATTCAATGCCAACTGAACATTGCAACCACCTTCAATTTTTAGTGCCTTGATAATCTTTAGTGATGCTGTTCTTAGCATATGATATTCTTCATCTGTTAATGTCTGTGAGGGTGCTACAACGATACTATCACCTGTATGGACGCCAACTGGGTCAAAGTTCTCCATATTACAAATGATAATTGCTGTATCATTCTTATCACGCATTACTTCATATTCAACTTCTTTCCAACCTGCAACAGATTGCTCAAGAAGTACTTGGTTAATACGGCTATGCATAAGACCTGTATGAAGAATATCCTTTAGCTCATCAGCACTTTCTGCAATACCGCCACCAAGACCACCCATCGTAAAGGCCGGTCTTACAATTACTGGGAAGCCAATCTCTTGAGCAATTCTCATACCACTATCAATGTCCGTTACAATCTCCGACCTTGGAATTGGCTCTCCAATATCAATCATTAGTTGTCTAAAGCTTTCCCTATCTTCGGCTTGATCAATTGCTTTTAGAGGTGTTCCTAGTAGTTTCACGTCGTATTTCTCTAAAACGCCAGCTTCATCAAGTTCAACAGCCATATTAAGACCTGTTTGACCACCTAGAGTTGCTAACAATCCATCTGGACGTTCTTTTTCAATAATCCAAGATAATGCTTCAACCGTTAGTGGTTGTATATATACATGGTCAGCCATGTTATCGTCTGTCATTATTGTAGCAGGGTTAGAGTTAACCAGTACTACTTCTATACCTTCTTCTTTTAGTGATTTACATGCTTGTGTACCTGCGTAGTCAAACTCTGCTGCTTGTCCGATAATGATTGGACCAGAGCCAATGACCATTACTTTTTTTTATGCTCATATCTTTAGGCATTGATGTCACCGTCCTTTTTATAACTGTCTACCCACTTATTAAAAATATAATGAGCATCTTCAGGTCCTGGACCCTCTTCTGGATGAAATTGTACTGATGTAATACCATGCTTTTTACATCCAATACCTTCAACTGTATCATCATTCACATTTAGGTAAGTCACTGACATCTCCCCCCCGGTTAATGAATCACCATCAACAGCATAACCGTGATTTTGTGAAGACATAAATACTTTGCCGCTTTCAAGTTCTATAATAGGATGATTAGCACCTCTATGACCAAACTTAAGCTTATATGTGTCAGCACCAAGGCTAATGCAAGGACTTGATGTCCAAGCATATGCCCCCCCAAAGAGTTTTTTGACCAACAAGATTTTTTGCAAGCTCAATGGCTTCTTTTGCATCTTTAGGATCACCAGGGCCATTTGAGAACATTACAACATCTAGGTCGTGACCATTGACTGTCTCAATGGTAGTGTCATGAGGAAAAACCGTCACTTGACAATCTAAGTTTAGAAGTTGTTTAACAATTCCCTTCTTAAGTCCAAGGTCAATCAATCCTACTTTTATGCCAGAACCCTTATGGGTCACAATTTCATCACACGAAACCTGAGCTACAATGTCTTTAGGGAATTTGTATTCTTTTAGATTTGCAATCAAATCATCCGTAATTTCTTCTGTTGTTAGAATACAATTCATTGTTCCATTGTTTCTTATAAGTTTAGTTAGTTTCCTTGTATCTATACCACTAATGCCTGGAATGTTATTTTCCTTTAGATATGCATCCAAAGTCTTAGTACACTGCCAATGATTAGGGATTTCTGAGTATTCTTTGACAACAAAGCCTGTCACTTGAACTTTATCAGATTCATTATCCACATCATTAATACCATAGTTCCCAATAAGTGGGTAGGTCATTGTAACGATTTGCCCACCATAGGATGGATCGGTTAATATTTCTTGGTATCCCGTCATTCCTGTATTGAAAACAACTTCACCATAGAGAGTCGTACTAGCACCAAAGCTTTCTCCCTCAAATAGTGTGCCATCTTCTAAATATAATCTAGCTATCATTATCTTCCTCCTAGAAATCTGTTAATAAGGCATCAAGTATTAAAAGCATCTCATCAATCTCAGTTTTGCTGACGGTCAGTGCCGGAACAAAACGAATCACATGAGTACCAGAATTGATTAACATTAAACCTTTATCAAGTGCCTTCATAATAATTGGACCTACTGGTTCCTTTAGTTCAATGGCAAGTAATAATCCCAGACCACGAACATCAATGATTTTGTCATATTTATTTTTTAGCTTGTTCAAACCTTCTACAAGGTAAGCACTCGCCTCATTTACATTATCAAGTACACCCTCTTCAGTCAATGCTGTCAAAACTACATTGGCTGCGGTAGTCGCTATTGGATTGCCTCCAAAAGTCGTTGCATGAGTACCAGGTACAAAGCCTTGTGAAACTTCCTCATTGGCAATAATAGCACCAACAGCATAACCTGCTCCAAGACCTTTCGCTAGAGAAACGATATCTGGAACAACATCATAATTCTCGTAGGCAAATACTTTACCACTACGACCCATTCCACATTGAACCTCATCAAATATAAGTACAATTTTCTTCTCATCACAAAGTGCACGGGCTTTCTTTAAAAAAAGCCTTCTCTGCAGGACGTATACCGCCTTCACCTTGGACTGGCTCTATCATTAGAATGGCCGTATCATCACCAAGAACCGCTTCTAATTCTTCTTCATTATTAAACTCTGCATAAGAAATACCTGGAAACAAAGGTGCAAAACCTTCATGGTATTTGGGTTGTCCCGTAGCAGATATTGTTGCTATTGTACGTCCATGAAATGAATTTTTCATTGACACAATTTTTGTTTTCTTGTTATCCACAAAAAGATTTGTGTAACGTTTTGCAATCTTCAGAGCTGCCTCGTTAGCACCTGCGCCACTATTACAGAAGAAAACTCGTCCACCTTCCATGCCACTAAGCTTGATTAATTTGTCTGCTGCTTCTATGGATGGCTCATTATAATACAGATTAGAACAGTGGGTAAACTTATCCACTTGAGCTTTGATGGCATCCTTCAGTGGTTCGTAACTATAACCAAGAGCATTGGTTGAGATACCTGCAACAAAGTCAAGGTACTTATTTCCGTCCACATCATATATGTAGGAACCCACACCATGGTCAACTACAACTTCTAGCTGCTTGTAATTTTTCAAGAATACTTCTTGACCTTTTTGTACTAATTCTTCTTGTTTACTCATCGAAACACTCCTTACTATACACAACCAAATCATCCCTAAGTTGCCATCCTGTATTGTCATAAAAGGATTTGGCAATCTCATTGTTGTCAAAAACAAAGAGATGACATTTGGTGATTTTTAGCTTCATTAATTCCATCAAACACTGATTCATTAGTTTTGTACCAAGACCTCTACCTCTGTGAGGTTCGTCCACAGTTAAATGATGAATATAACCACGTCTTCCATCATGCCCACATAATATTGCACCAACAACTTCATCATCCATAATAGAGACGAAACAGAATCCCGGGTTTCTATCGAGGAACTTCTCAATGTTTTCTCTTGAATCTGCTTTGCTAAGTCCTACACCTCTGGAAGACTTCCATAGTTTTAAGACTTTGTCATAATCTGATTTGAGCATGATTCTGATCATTTGGGTTCCTCTTTTCTTTTTAAATACTTCCCTTTAATGCTTTTTCTTTGAAGCTTCTCTTTTCGGGTCATTCGCGTGATTTAATCAGTCGAATGACTTCCCAAACATAGTTCCAACGCCGGATTTGGTGAAGATTTCTAGGAGCATGGAGTGTTGGACACGTCCGTCTAGAATATGGACATTTTTGACACCAAGGTGTAGACCTTCAACGCAACATTCAACTTTTGGAATCATGCCGCCGGAGATAATGCCTTCGGCTTTATAGATATCCACTTCTTCTATGGTAATCTTTGATATTAAGGAATCTTTGTCCTCTACATCTCTTAGTACACCTTCCACATCTGTAAGGAAAATTAATTTCTCTGCGTTCAGTGCACCAGCAATAGCTGAAGCTGCATAATCAGCATTGATGTTATAAGTCTTACCTTTTGAGTCCGTCCCTATTGGTGCAATGACTGGGACAAAGTCATTTTCAAGAAGTGATTCAATAAGCTTGGTATCTACTTTGGTGATTTCACCAACATAGCCAATATCAGCCCCCCCTTCAACTTCTTTCTTCTTCACTTTAAGTGTTTTACCATCTTTACCTGTAATACCTACAGCGCCAATGTCATGGTTCTGAATAAGTTGTACAACGCTTTTGTTGACCTTACCAGCAAGGACCATCTCAACAACTTCAACCGTGTCTTCGTCGGTTACCCTTAGTCCGTTATGGAATTTTGATTCTATTCCTACTTTTCCAAGCATAGAGCTAATCTCTTTACCACCACCATGGACGATAACTGGTTTGAATCCACAAAGTTTCATTAGGACGATGTCTTCAATAACTGATTCTTTAATATTTTCATCAATCATTGCTGAGCCACCATACTTAATAACGACAGTCTTGCCATTGAACTCCTTTATATAAGGTAGTGCTTCTATTAGTGTTTTTGCTTTGTTAATGTATTTTTGCATTTCGATCTCCTTCTATACAATTCAGCTTTTTACTCCAGAAGAGAGGCTTTGCCTCGCTTGTGGCTTGCCACAACTTCGGTCGTTTTCTTGAAAAGTTTCATATTTGCAGTCAACATGTACCAAGTTGACATGCTAGAAAGTATGACTTTCCTAGAAAAGAACTACAGTTTTTTTTGATTTGATCAAAATAACTATAATCCAGTTATGCTTTTATTCATTTAATGAATAGAAAGCATCAAGTCCTGTATTCCCCCCCATTGATTTTAACGTATTCATAGCTAAGGTCACAACCCCCCCAAGCCGTACCTTTTGATGTTCCTTCTTCTAAGTGTACATAGACTTTAACTTCTGATGGTTCAATGACCTTAAGCGCCAAGTCTTCATCGAATTTCTGAGGAACACCATCAATCATTAGGTAAATTTCACCAGCTTCTGATTGGTATTTAAGGGTTACTTTCATTGGATCAAACTTAATACCTGAGTAGCCCATGGCACATAAGATACGTCCCCCCCAGTTAGCATCATTACCAAAGAATGCTGTCTTAACTAAGTTGGATGTTACAACAGACATAGCCAAAGTTTGTGCATCTTTCTTGCTGCGTGTTCCTTCTATATTAACTTCTATTAACTTGGAAGCACCTTCACCATCTTTGACAATCATCATTGCCAACTGCTTGTTAACATAGTCAAGAGCTTTCTTGAAGATAAGGTATTCCTCATGTTCTTCAACTAGTTTTTCGTTGCCGGCTTGGCCATTGGCAAGTATTGAATACATGTCATTGGTGGAGGTATCACCATCCACACTAATCATATTATAAGAGTCCGCAATAGATTCCTTAACTGCTTTATCAAGTAATTCAAAAGAAATGTCAATATCCGTCGTCACATAGGCTAGCATAGTCGCCATGTTAGGATGTATCATACCTGAGCCTTTTGACATACCCCCCCCGATGGTCACTGTTTTGCCGCCTATTTCTACTTCCACAGCTATTTCTTTTGTAAAGGTATCTGTTGTTCTTATGGCTTCTGCCGCTAATGTACCAGATGCAATTGAGTCATTAACTGACCCGATTGTAGCATTTATTCCATCAACAATCGTCTTAATAGGCAAGTTCACACCAATAACACCTGTTGAACCAACTAGAACATTTTCCTTTTTACATCCAATTGCATCTGCCACAGTCGCTGCCATAAGCTCGTTATCTACAACACCTTGCTGACCTGTACAAGCGTTAGCGTTACCGCTGTTGATGACAATTGCGGATACCTGATGTTGATGTTTGTAGACATCCATATTCCATAGAACTGGGGGGCCGCTTTCACTACATTACTTGTGAAAGTGCCGCTATATAATGCTGGTACTTTCGATACAACAAAGGCAAGGTCTTTTCTTTTTCTTTTGATTCCCACGTGAGAACCATATGCCTCGTAGCCTTTTGCTGCTGTGATACCACCTTGTATTTTTTTCATCCTAAGTGCTCCTTCCCATAATTCCAAATGCCCAAATGACCTAACTATCATTTTACTAAATCGGCATCCATTTGTCTCTAATTAGACCTATCCATTTAATAATTCATAATTATACATTTTTATTAATAAAAATGCAACCCTTTATTTAACTTCTTTTCCACCAATGCCTATTTACATTTGTCCACTAATATAGGAAAATAAGGTTAGGTGTTAACCCTTTTAAAGGTCGATTAACTTCGGAGGTCATCATGCCAAACATAATAGAAATTATACAGATTGACATGTCCCTATTTATCTTGAATTTGATACTGGTTATTATCACAATCTCACTAGAGCGCAAGAATCCTACATCGGCCCTAGCATGGCTGTTTTTTATGTCATTGTTTCCTGGCGTGGGTTTCTTTTTCTACCTATTACTATCACAAAACATTTCCAAACGAAAGATATTCAAATATACAAGTGAAGAAACCGCAGCCTATGTTTCAGTTTTGGCACATCAGAGAAAATCCTTTGAATCGGGCTCTTACGTCTTCAACGATAATGATATCAACCGATATACGGACATGATACTTTTTCACAATAAATTAAGCGAATCCTTTTATACACAGAACAATCGCATCAAAATCTATACACAAGGACGCATCAAATTCGACGACTTACTTGATGAAATAGACGGCGCAACACAGCACATTCACCTTCAATACTATATCGTTAAAAATGACGCTTTGTCCCATCGAATCTTTAAAGCATGTGAACATAAGGCTAATGCTGGTGTTGAGGTTAGATTACTAATAGACCATGTTGGTGGCAGGCATATACCAAACAAAACTATTCGAAGATTAAGGGATTCAGGTTGTCAGGTCTGTTTCTTCTTTCCTTCTAAGTTCAAATATTTTAACCTAAAAGCCAACTACCGTAATCACAGAAAGATAGCTGTCATTGATGGAAAGGTCGGGTTTGTTGGCGGCTTCAACATAGGTGATGAATACTTAGGCTATAAAAAAAAGGTTCGGCAAATGGAGAGACACCCACCTTCGAATTATTGGAGATGCTGTAATTCCTCTACAAATGCGATTTCTCCTAGATTGGAGAACAGCTGCAAAAGAACACATTGAAACAATGACTTCCTATATTAATGTCAACAATGATGTCCATGGTCATGCTGGCGTTCAGATAGTAAGCAGTGGTCCTGACAACATCAATGAACAGATCAAACAAGGTTATATCAAGATGATTAACAGTGCAAGAGACTATATTTATATCCAGACCCCCCCCTACTTTGTTCCAGACGAAAGTATTCTTGAAGCACTTAAGATTGCTGCTGTATCTGGTGTTGATGTCAGAATTATGTTTCCTAACAAACCTGATCATATCTTTGTATACTGGGCTACTTATTCCTTTATAGGCGAATTACTAAGATATGGCGCTCGTGCTTATATATACGATGATGGCTTTATTCATACCAAAGCTATCATGGTTGATGACATTCTCTCCTCCGTTGGTACTTGTAACTTTGACATCCGTAGTTTCAAGCTTAACTTTGAGGTCAACGCCTTCATTTATGAGAAAGGCACTACATGCAAATTACGATCTACTTTTGACAAAGACATCCATGTATCACACGAATTGACTAGATCAGATTATGATAACAGGTCACTAATGATTAAGATCAAAGAAGCCATCTCAAGGCTCTTCTCTCCAGTTTTATAAATTTATGCATAAATTTCTCCTAGGGTGTTGCATAAATATAAATATTAATGTATAATTAGTCAAAATCAATCATAAACTTTAGGGAAAATCATATATAAGATTTTAAGGAGGCAACAAAAATGAAAAAAGTGGTATTAGCATATTCAGGTGGACTTGATACAACAGTCATCATTCCATGGTTAAAAGAGAATTACGAATGCGAAGTTATTGCAGTATGTGTTGATGTAGGACAAGGTAAAGAGACTGAAGGGCTTGATGAAAAAGCATTATCAACTGGCGCAAGCAAGTTATATATAGAAGACATTGTTGATGAGTTTGTTGACGATTATGTGATTCCATGTGTGAAAGCTAATGCTGTATACGAAGGTAAATACTTACTTGGAACATCAATGGCTCGTCCTGGTATTGCCAAAGCCCTCGTTGACATCGCTATAAAAGAAGGCGCTTATGCAATCTGTCATGGTGCAACTGGTAAAGGTAATGACCAAGTCCGTTTTGAATTAACAATCAAAGCATTGGCACCTCACCTTGAGATTATTGCACCTTGGAGAATATGGGACATTCAATCACGTGAAGATGCAATTGCCTACCTTGAAGAACGTAACATTCCAGTTCCAATGAAGAAATCAGACAGCTATAGCCGTGACCGTAACCTATGGCACCTTAGCATGAAGGACTTGAGCTTGAAGATCCAGCAGTTGAGCCACAATATGACAAAATTCTTCAAATGGGTGTAACACCTGAGAATGCTCCTGATGAAGCTACTTATGTTGACATTGAGTTCGACAAAGGATTCCCAACCACCCTTAATGGTAAGGCAATGAAAGCATCCGAGATTATTGCAGAGCTTAACGAAATTGGTGGTGCCAATGGTGTTGGAATCATTGATATCTGTGAGAACCGTGTTGTTGGTATGAAGTCACGTGGTGTATATGAGACACCAGGTGGAACAATCCTTTACTACGCTCACAATGAACTTGAGTACTTATGTCTTGATAAGCAAACACAAGCTTTCAAAGCACAAGTTGCTATAAAGTTTGCTGAACTTGTCTATTCAGGAGAATGGTTTACACCACTTCGCGAAGCCTTACAAGCATTTATCGATGACACACAAAAAAACTGTGACTGGTTCTGTAAAGCTTAAGTTATACAAAGGAAACATCATTCCAGCAGGCGCTAAGTCAATCTACTCCATCTATGATGAAGATATTGCTAGTTTTACTACTGGCGAATTGTATGACCACAAAGATGCAGAAGGCTTTATCAACTTGTTTGGTCTACCACTTAAGGTACGTGCAATGATGAAAGAAAAAACCGGCTTAGACAAATAAGTCATACCGTATACGAATAATAAGAACATATGATATACTGTGAAGGGCTGTTATGTAAATAACAGCCCTTCACCTAAATCACTATTTTACTTCGATTCTGAAAGGAAATACAATTATGAAATTATGGGGGGGCGGACGTTTCGCTAAAAGTACCAACGCAATGGTGGATGATTTCAACTCCTCTATTCGCTTTGATGAAAGACTATACAAACACGATATTATGGGCAGTGTAGCTCATGTTACCATGCTTGCTAAACAAGGTATTATTGAAACAAGTGATATGGAGACCATCAAAAAAGGTCTAGAAGAATTACTGGTTGAGATTGAAGCTGGCGAAGTAGAATTTGATATAGCTGAAGAAGACATCCATATGAACCTTGAGAAACTACTGATCCTAAAAGTTGGTGATGTAGGCAAGAAGCTTCATACTGGAAGAAGTCGTAATGACCAAGTCGCTCTTGATATAAGACTCTACATGAGAGATGAGCTTGATATAATAGACGTTCTAATCGGCAATCTCCAAAGAGTTATACTTGATATGGCTAAAGAGAACCTTGATACAATTATGCCAAGTTACACTCATCTTCAAAAAGCTCAACCAATCACATTCGCTCACCACTTAATGGCATACTTTGAGATGCTTAAACGTGACCGTGACCGTTTACTCGACGCCAAAAGACGTATGAATTCTTTGCCTCTTGGCGCTGGAGCACTAGCAACAACGACTTACCCTCTTGACAGAGAATATGTTGCAGAGCTTCTAGGTTTTAATGACATATGCCTCAACAGTCTTGACGCCGTTAGTGATAGGGACTTTCTTATCGAAATACTCAATGCATTCTCCACTATGATGATGCACCTAAGTAGGTTTAGCGAAGAGATTATCTTATGGTGTTCAAACGAGTTCCAATTCATCGAACTCGATGACGCATACTCTACAGGTAGCAGTATAATGCCACAGAAGAAAAATCCAGACATCGCCGAACTTGTCAGAGGAAAAACTGGTCGTGTTTATGGCTCATTAATGAGTTTATTAACAACCATGAAGCCTTACCACTGGCCTATAACAAAGATATGCAAGAAGACAAGGAAGTGACATTCGACGCACTTGATAATGTCAAAATGTGTTTGCCTATCTTCACCGATATGCTTAAGACATCCAAAGTCCGCAAGGACAAAATGTATGAAGGCGCTGGTGGCGGCTTCACCAATGCTACAGATGCCGCTGACTACCTCGTCAAAAAAGGCATGGCCTTTAGAGATGCCCATGAAGTAATTGGAAAGATGGTTCTATACTGTGTTAACAATAACAAGACCCTTGAGGGATTAAGCCTTGATGAATACAAATCACTTTCGTCTGTTTTTGAGGAAGATGTTTTTGAAGCTATTTCTCTTGAAACTTGTGTGAACTTACGAAAAGTCATAGGTGGTCCTGCGAAAGTGGCAATGGAAAAAGTTATTGGTCTTAACGAAGTCTACTTAAGTCAAGAATAGACCAATTCTCCCTATATTTATATTCAACAAAAGGGTTATATACACCAACTAATGGTGAATGTAACCCTTTATTTTATATGACCCTACTATATGAACTTATAATTTATTCATTACTTCATTTAAAAATATTCGTAAGAGTTTACGGTCAAATTGTAAACCAGATCCTTTTTTTCAACTCACCTATTATCTCATCATGTGATAGACGCTCCCTGTAGGGTCTTATACTGCTCATTGCATCATATGCGTCTGCTATTCCTATCACCTTAGCTAATATTGGTATTTCATTACCTGATAGACCTTTTGGATAGCCATAACCATCCGGTCGTTCATGATGGTATAAAACTGCATCAGCAATATTTGTAAACTTGCTTGAAGCCATCAGTATGCGATAACCTACCTCACTATGTCTTTTAACTGAATACCATTCAGCTTCTGTCAAAGATTCCTTCTTCTCAAGAATATCATTGTCAACACCCGTTTTTCCAATATCGTGTAACAGTCCAGCAGCCTCATACATTTGAACTTCAAGTTCACCAAGTTCCATAGCCTTTGCCATTAGCATAGCTATCTTACTTACATTCTTAGAATGAGACTCTTCTCTTTCGTTCTTCTCGTATAAGGTTTGTAGCAATACATCAATTATTTGGCCCTTACGACTTCCTTTCTCAAGAAATTTCACATCATAGACCATATCCTCAGCTTCCCTAAGAATTTCACTGATGTTTTGAGATGGACTTGTCATAGTTGAGTACCCAAAGGATATAGATGGTTTAAAGGGACCTTTGATTCTTTTGTTGAATGCCACACGTATATTATCTATTATGTTCGTCGATCCATCTATTGTTACTTTAGGCAATAAAGCTAAAAATGCATCACCTGCCCAACGGCACACAAAGCCACTGTCCCCCCCAATAACTTCTTCAAAAGCATTGGCCAAATATCTGATAACATTGTCACCTTCTTCGTGACCAAAAGCATCATTTACAGTTTTAAGGTCATTGATGTCTCCCGATAATATGGTTAGCGGTAACTTTGATTCATCGGCATATATGGGTAACATAAGCTCAAATGCTCTACGATTATGAGAGCCCGTAAGCCAATCGTTATAACTAAGTTCTTTGTAACGTTGTTTTTGTAATTCTAAAGCTTCTTCCATAGACCTACGCTCAGTAATATCCCTGGAAACGCCAACAACTCTAACCACTTTACCCATTCCATTTTTTTCAACAGCACAGCCACGGTCTTCAATCCACACAAAACCGTCGTCATTGACCATCATACGGAATTCATTTTTGTATAAGTCAACCTTGCCTTCGATAAGACCTGTCATTTCCCTAATAAAACTTTGTCGATCTGCCTTGTGAACTCTATCAACCACTTTGTCAAAGGTTAAGTGCTGTGACTCTAGTCCAATCAAACGCATCATCTCGTTATTGATAATGACGTCTCCCGATTCAACGTTCATATCCCATAAACCATCACCCACTGCATTCATAAAAAAACCATAAGCGATCACCTTTAGCTCTTAGTTCTTTTTCAAGGTCTAGCTTAAGCTCTATATCTGTAAGATTGAATATCTGGTCTATTTGCATATATCTCTTATAAGTTTCAATATGTTGGTCCGTGTCAACATAGAAAGGATTGTCCTTTACATATGCATCTGCACTAATATATGAAGTGTGGCATGTAATAATTTCTTGTAGAATCTTCTTAGGGTATAAATTGGCATTATAAACACAAAGGTATTGGTGTTTATCAAATGTTGGTAAGACCTTCTTATTCATAAGTATCTCATACAAAATGAGTTGATTCAGTGTGCGGTCTTTGCCATCTAAAGCAAAAGTGGCCTCACCCATTATGCGTATTCCCTTGGCTTCTTTGTATTTGTCAATAAGTTGTAACCAACCATCCAGTGCATTTTCGGGTTCAAAAGATTCTGCCCCCCTTTGTATGTGTCTTTAATAGAAGATAAAATAAGTTGGCCAGCCTCCATTCTCTCACTAACAGGAATACCTGCTTGTTCAAGGTCCAAAACAAGCGCATTCTTGTCATATTCATCAATGGCACAAATAACAATTTCACCACATTTTAACCCATTACCAATAAATGAACACAAGACCTTTTGATAGTCTTCAAAATCCTTGAATACCAAACAGGTATGCTCGTTATGGCTGTTGTTTTCAAACTGCTTATCAATAAGACACATAAATGACGCCAACTTTCTAAAGGTATAGTCTAAAATATTTTAATACAAAAAAAAGCCCATTTTCACCTGAATAGCCACAAGTGATAATGCACTTCCCTCCATCTATATGATAGTACATACACAAGCATTTTGCAAACCACACATAGGACATAGGACATACTATCATTTTGTACTATTGCATGGACTAACAAACTTTGTTAAAATACTAACAGGGCTTATTAAAATTATTTTATAAAGAAATATAAATGGGGGGGCAGTACTATATCAAACGGAGGTAACACTAATGAATCGACTTAAGAACAGCTTACTTGCGAAGCGTATTTTGCTGAGTACAACAATAATTTTCTTTTTGGTGGGTATTCTATCCGCTGTCAGCTATTACCAAAGTTCCAAAGCCATAGCAAAAGAAATTGAAGCTCAATTAGAAGCTCAATTACATGAGTTGGCTTATAAGATTTCAATGGAAGAAGAAATCCTTGAAGACGAAATCAACTTACTGGCCAAAATTGACGACATCTGTAATTATCACTTAAACGATGGTGATACGATACAAGCCTTCTTACAAGACTTTGCATCAACAAAAGAAGGCAGTGTTGAACACCTTTTCATCACTGATCCAGATGGTTCAGTCATATATGACAATGTGGATGGTGAACTAAAAGGTACCGACTTGTCTGACCGAGCCTATTTTAAAGAAGGTCAAAATGGCAACAGTGCATGGAGTGATATCATCATTTCACGTTTCTCATCCCAAGACATCATTGTCTATTCCACTCCACTAATCACAAAATCTGGCGACTTCCAAGGTGTCCTTGCAGTGACCATTCTCTTTGATCATATCGCTGACCTAATTCACGAAGTTCATGTTGGTGAAATGGGTTATGCATACATGTTAGATTCAAATGGTAATTTCATCGTTCATCCAACTGAAAGTCTCCTTGGTGTTCATGTCAGCGGATTGTCAATACCAGAACTTACCAGTGCTCTTGATGATATGACTGCTGGTGGTACAGGTGAAATTAAATACACTTAAAATAATGTAACCAAACTTAATAAATACATGCCAGTTGGTGATTGGTCCTTATCCATCAACGCTGCTGAAGTAGAATATATGGAACCTGTTAGAATCATGATGATAGAGTCCGTTATCGTTGGTATTATCTTCTTCATACTCGGTGGAATCATTACTGCAATTGATGCTTATTACAATGTTAAGAACATCAAAGGTGTTGCCAATGTCATGAACCTGGCTGCCCAGGGTATACTGACCAAAAGAGCCTTTCAACGTAAGTACGTCACCAAAGGTATTCGTAAAGGTGATGAGATTGATCAAATGTCTACGGCGCTAAATGCCATGCTTGATAGCCTTCAAAACATTGTCTCGACCATACAATATGCCTCAACTGAACTGGCTGCCTCAAGCCAAGAGCTCTCAGCCTCCTCTGAAGAAAATCAATCTGCCTCAGAAGAAATTGCCAATTGTATGACTGAAGTATCACAAGGTTCTGAAAAGCAAGTCACTTATGTAGAAGAAACAAATGAGCTATTCCAGACTATGAGAGATCATATGAACAACTCGAACGAAGCTGCAGCTGACATGGCTACTAAGGCAAATGAAGTTAAAGACTTGGCTGCCAAAGGCCATTCTATCATTACCAATACTAGCGATAACATGAATGCTATTAAGACAACCTCCAAGACCACTGTTTCAGTGATGAAGAAGTTAACGGATCGTTCATTGCAAATCGGAGATATCAACGAAATGATTTCAGAAATCGCAGAGCAAACCAACCTCCTCGCTCTCAATGCAGCTATTGAAGCCGCACGAGCTGGTGAACAAGGTAAAGGATTTGCTATAGTTGCTGATGAGATTCGTAAGTTGGCCGCACAGTCTCAAGATTCTGCCGCTGGCATACAGGAGTTGATTCTTGAACTCCAAGGCGATATCAAAGAAGCCGGCTCATTGATTGAAGAAGAAAGTGCCAAGGTAGACGAAGGTATGGATTCTGTTAGTGCCTCCGAACAAGCTTTTATTGATATAGAAAACAACATCTCAGGTATTACAGATAGGATCCATGATGTTGTTGAAGCCATTGACAAAACCGGAGAGTCAACTTTAACTGTTTCAAGTTCTATGGATGATATAGTTGCCATTGTTCAAGAATCAGCTGCAAGTTCTCAAGAAGTCTCTGCTTCATCCGAGGAGCTGACAGCAGTGTCAGAAGAAATGGCAAGCTCTGCTATGTCATTAGCCAATCTAGCTGACCAATTGTTGTCACAAGTTGATCAATTTGTAACTGAATAGAACTTTAAGAATAAACAAGGGAGTAACCTATGAATGTCTAAGACATCAATGGTTACTCCCTATTTTATTATATCGTAAGTTCCTTTGAATTTAATTTTAGTATTTTGCTTTGCTAAAATCACCATTTTTGATTTCGATGATTTTCTCAAAGACATCTTCATATCTGATAGTTCTAGAGTTTTCTTCGAATCCAGCATTATGAGGCGTCATAACTACGTTGTCAAAGTTCTCAAATGCATATTTGCTGGGTGCACAGTTTGGTGCCTCATGTGTTGGGTATGTATACCAAACATCTGAACCGTACCCAATAAGTGTTCCTCTAACAATAGCATGGTACAAATCATCTTCATTGATGATTTCACCTCTCGCAACATTAATTAGCCTCTTACCCTCAAGACATTCCAATATCTTTCTATCAATACTGCCTCTTGTCAACTCGTTTAGTGGTGCAGAGACGACTAAAATATCACACCATTTTGCCAATGATTCCAAATCATCAAACATCATCAACTCATCGTAACATCTATCTTTATACTTTATCGTACCATGAATGCCATCAAATGGTTTTAGAATCCGGCTAATCTCACATCCAATTTGACCATAGCCATATATACCAATTTTTTTTGTTATAAACGGAAGTCCACTGATTGCCACTTTCGTTTACCCTGTTCCATCGACCTAAATTCAACTCGTTATGAAAATAGACAACCCTGCCCATGACTGCCAAAATAAGGGCTACAGCTCTTTCTGCAACAAACTTTGCATGAGCACTTGTGTTAAAAACCTTGATAGAATTATCTATCATTACTTGCTGTTTCAAACCATCAAGACCTGTATAAGGAACAATAACTGCTTTAAGGTTAGGTAGCAATCCTATTTCTCTATCTCTTAGTGTTCCATGTACCAATACATCCGCCTCAATCTTCACGTTTAAATCTCGACGATTGATGTACTTAACTTCTATACCTTCATTTTTCATCGCTTCATCATAGTTTTTTATATAATATTCTGCAATATCTTCATAAAACGTAATAACTTTGAACATTCTTACTTTACCTCATCACCCAACTATTTCCAGCACTTCATTTATCTTATTTTTCTTTGTATAATCCACTGACGTATCATAAACTTTAGCCATATGAGCTTCATTGTCTGTCAACTGTTTCTTCGAACCCATTTTAAACTTAATTAGCTTCATCAGAATCTTATCTCCAACACTTAGAGCTTTATAATTAAAGCCGCCTTGTAAGTAGACAAAATCAATTCTATCTCTAATAGATGTATCAAAATTCTTATCAATAATCGCTTTGATTTCTTCAGGGCTTCCCTGATTCACACCAGTTCCATAAACAATAACTTTTTTACTTTTTAACCGATTCATATTCTTAGTAATCAACTTTACACCATTGATTCCTGAAGGTATATACCACCACCATAGATTACAGTATCATAGATGGTCAAATCTTTCACCTTAATACAACTGGCTTCGAAAAGGTCAGCATCTAAGGCCTCTGACAACCATAAGGCATATCTACTTGTGAATCCAGTTTTCGTTTTATACACAACAACACAATCCATCATAGCACCTCCAAAATACTCTACAAAGTAATAATAACATAATTCACATATTTTTTAAAATTTTCTCGAATATTTTGATAATATCATCGAGGGTTTCCTTGGTGTCTAGCAATTTATGCTTTGGTATAACCTCCAAAACTTCAGCAATAATTCGTCCTCTTTGACTCATTAGGTGATCATTAATTCTGTGACCCTCTTTGGTCAAATATATCCCTTTACGTTTTGAATCGATATCAATTTTATGAATCAAACGCCTTTGCTGAAGCTCGCTGATATACTTTACAGTATTTTGATAATCCATCTGATAGATTGATGCGATATCCCTTTGTGTTTTGCCTTCATATCTATAGACTTTCCCAAGTATGGCCTGCAAAGAATTAGGCAAATTTGAATTAGGGTCTATTACTTTGGAAAGTTTATTGAACTCCCCCCCAAGCAAACGTGCTGCCCTATCTGAGATGTCGTATACCATTTTGTCGTCTTCGTAGCTATCATTCATTAACACCTTCACTCCACTTCTCTTATGGGTGTAATTTACACCCTTGTCAATTCCAATCATATTTTATTATACTATAAACAAGGCTCTACCAATACTTTCAAGAGTAACAAATCAAAAAATAATACTAGACCTAATGAAAGGAACATAAACATGAGCACAAAAATGAATAAAAAATGGTGGCAAACTTCCGTTGTTTATCAGATATATCCCAAAAGCTTCAATGACAGTAATGGCGATGGTATAGGCGACATACCAGGCATAATTGAAAAACTTGACTACCTTCAAACTCTAGGTATTGATGTTATTTGGTTATCTCCTGTCTATAGCTCACCTATGAAAGATAACGGTTACGACATATCTGACTACCAGAATATTGCTGCTGAATTTGGTACGTTAGAAGATATGGAACTTCTTATTCAGGAAGCTTCAACAAGAAACATCAAAATCATAATGGATTTAGTTATTAATCATACATCAAGTCAACATCAATATTTCATCGAATCTAAAAGTTCAACCGATAGCCCTTACCGAGACTATTATATCTGGCGAGAACCAGCAGCTGATGGTGGCCCGCCCAATGATTTAAAGTCAATTTTTGGTGGATCAGCATGGGAATTAGATAAGTCCAGCGGACAGTATTACCTTCATTTGTTCGCAAAAGAGCAGCCTGACCTTAATATTCAGAATCCTGAAGTTAGAAATACCATCTATGACATGATGACTTGGTGGCTTGATAAGGGTATCGGCGGTTTTAGAATGGATGTTATTGATATGATAGCCAAAGATGTAGATAAAGGCATAATAAGTGATGGGCCAAGCTACATCCTCTTCTCAAAGAAATGAACAAAAAAAACCTTTGGAGACAGAGACGTATTGACAGTTGGAGAGGCTTGGAGTGCGACACCTGAATCTTCCAAGCTATATTCAAACCCAGACAACAGTGAACTAAGCATGGTCTTTCAATTTGAACATATCTGTATTGATTATGATGATAAGTATGGTAAATGGCGTCCAAAAAAGCCAGATATTCCTAGATTCAAGGCTGTGATGAAAAAGTGGCAAATAGAGCTTGGTAATTCAGGTTGGAACTCACTTTTTTTTGGAATAATCACGATTTACCAAGGATTGTATCAAAACGCGGTGATGAAGGCGTTCATAGAGTTGTATCTGCCAAAATGTTGGCCACCTTATTGCATTTGCTAAAAGGCACACCTTATGTCTATCAAGGTGAAGAAATTGGTATGACAAATGTTCGTTTTGAAGACCTTTCTAGCTATAACGATTTGGAGATTCACAATTTTTATAAGGAGAACATAGAAGCAGGATTCACCCATGAAGAGATGATGTCCGCTATTTGGGAAAATGGTAGAGATAATGCAAGAACCCCCCCAGTTCAATGGACTTCAGAATATGAAGCAGGCTTTACTACCGGTACACCTTGGCTTGCAGTTAATTCTAACTACACGAAAATCAATGTGGCTGACGCTCTAGTTGATAATGATTCAATATTTTACCATTACCAAAAGCTTATAGAACTCAGAAAAATGCATGAAATCATTGTTTATGGTGATTTTATGCTTCTTGAAGAAGATTCGGCTGATACATTCAATTATGTCAGGCACTATGATGACAAGAAATTATACGTCATTAATAATATGACAAAGAAAAAAAAGTCTCTTGGTTCAAACCAAAAGACCTTGAAGCCCTATCTCTTTCAACACTTGATGAGCGTTGTATTATAAGTAACTACCCTTCTCTTCCAAAAAAAATCACTTCGTCCATATGAATCATTTGCCATACTGCTCTAATCTAGGTTCCAAGAAAGGTACTTTTCTAGAACGGCTTTTAGTTTTGATATATCAATGGGTTTGGCAACATAGTCATTGATTCCTGCTTCATAATATTCTGATAATTGATCGTCTAGTATATTTGCTGTCAGTGCAATAATTGGAATTTGCCTGTTGCTTCTACGAATCTTACTTGCCACTTCTGATCCACTTAGAAGTGGCATTTGAATATCTGTAATGACCATTTGATATTCATTAGCTACAAATAAGTCTATGGCTTCTTGGCCATCACTTGCCAGATCAAAATGGTTAAGGTCAAACATCCTAAGTATATCAGCAATTAAGGACTGATTTATTTCGTTATCCTCTGCAATAAGAATACGTTTACTTCGATCAATTCTATTTTCAAAAAAAATATATTTGAATTATAGTCACTGGACTCATCGCTTTTGTTACTGGCAAGAGTCACTTTAAATGTGAGCTCAAAAATAGTTCCCGTCTCCTTCGTTGAAGTTACATGAATAGCTCCTTTCATCATTTTCGTCAGATTATAAACAATCGATAAACCTAAACCATTGGCCGTAATCATATTAATACTGTCTTCTGATTGTTCATTGTTGATATAATCAATTATGGACTGATCCGTGATACCTACACCAGTGTCCTCAATAAAGAATTTAAGCTCAACTCTGTTAAATGAATACTTTGATGTTTCAAGTCTTAAAAGTACCACACCTTTTTCAGTGTACTTTATGGCGTTATTGACGAGATTGAAAATAATCTGACTCAATCTCTGCTCATCAATTAGTACATTCATATCCATCTTATTGTCATAAACCACGACAAAATCAAGCCCTCTTATTTTCGCTTCCTCCAAGAACGCTTTATCAAAGTAGGCCATCAATGTTTCAAGATTGACATTATCAACTTTCAGTTTCATTTCTCCTGCTTCAAGCCTTCCAGCATCGATTATTTCTGACATTACATCGATCAGTTGCCCTACCGACTCTTTAATCACCTTTATATGCCCTTTGGCATTATCGTCCTTAAGTTGCCTTTCAAGTAGCTGAACATAACCTGTAATCGCATTTAAGGGCGTCCTTATTTCATGAGACATTCTTGCTAAAAAGGATGTATTCAATTGACGTGTCTGATCTATTTTCTTATGTGCATCTTGAAGGGCGCTCTCAATAGCAATAAGCGTTGTCACATCCGTTAGGGATCCAGATATAGCTACAGGCCTCATTGTATCATCATAAGTGAATCTTGCGCTAAAGTGCGCCCATATAAAATAACCATCACTATGCCTCAATCTAATGGTTGTTCTTAAACTCTCACCATTCTTATGAGGCTTGGCAATCATCTTTTGAAGTTTTTTTTAAGTCCTCTTCATGGACTATATTCATTACCTCCTTGATACTAAATACGATATAAGGCTCTTTCATTCCTAATAAATTATAGAAATCCTTCTGTATCCAAAAGTCTTTTGTAATCATATCGAATCGCCACAACATACCATCGCTACAATCCATAGCTTCTGATATAATTTCAATTTCTCTAGACAAAGTGTCCTGTCTAATTGTAAACTTTTTCCTTAGACAATAGATATATATAATAAAGACAGATGATACAATCAAGATTACTAAAACCATTATGAAAAAAAATACCAAGTTGCCATCCAATCACCTCAGTTCTGAGAAACAAAAAAACACACTATCCATCTACTAATTATATCTGGATAGTGTGTCCCTAGCATGTTCATTTAATGACGATTCTATATCTGAAAGTATGCTTTTTATCCCTTAAAGCGAAGAATTGACATTCCAAGAGGTGGCACCTTCATTTCAATCGAATAAGCTTTATGGTCCCAAGAATCATCTGATGTATAGATAGGCTCAGTATTAATAATGCCTGACCCACCATACTTAAGGTCATCAGAATTCAAGATTTCTTCGTAACTTCCCTTAAGTGGAACACCTAATTTATGCCATGTCCTTGGCACTGGTGTAAAATTACATACAGCGATAATCGTTTCAAGTTCATCATCCGTCTTACGAATCATGGATACAATACTTGACTCAGCATCCGTACAGTTAATCCATTCAAACCCTGCATTGGTAAAATCATCATACCATAAAGCCCGTTCATTCTTGTATACATTGTTTAAGTCTTTGACAAATTGTTTCAACTGCTGATGTTTCTCGAAATCTAAGAGATGCCAATCCAGACTCTTTGACTCATCCCATTCATCAAATTGGCCAAACTCACCACCCATGAAAAGTAATTTTTTTTCCTGGGTGTGAATACATGTATCCATATGAAACTCTAAGATTTGCAAATTTTTGCCAATAATCTCCTGGCATTTTATTAATCATTGACCCCCCCTTACCATGAACAACCTCATCATGAGAAAGTACCAATGCAAAATTCTCCGTAAACGCATAAACCATACCAAAAGTTAAATCGTTGTGATGGTATTGTCTGTGAATAGGATCATATTCAACATATCTTAGGAAATCATTCATCCATCCCATATTCCACTTCAGCCCAAAACCTAATCCACCAATATCTGTTGGCCTTGAAACACCTGGCCATGAAGTGGATTCTTCTGCAATCATCAGTAATCTTGGGTATTGATCATATAGAATCGAATTCAGATGTTTAAAGAATTCTATGGCCTCATAGTTTTCTCTTCCACCATGAGGATTAGGAATCCACTCACCGTAATCCTTACCATAGTCAAGATACAGCATAGATGCCACAGCATCTACCCTTAAACCATCTATATGATACATGTCTAACCAATAAAAAGCATTACCTATTAGGAAGTTTTGAACTTCTTTGCGTCCATAATTGAAAATCAATGTACCCCCCCAATGAGGGTGTTCACCTTGCCTTGGATCTTCATGTTCGTATAGTGATGTCCCGTCAAAGCTGGCTAAACCATGTCCATCTTTAGGAAAATGTGCTGGAACCCAGTCAAGAATGACACCAATACCATTTTTGTGACATTCATCAACAAAGTACATAAATTCTTTTGGAGAACCAAATCTTGATGTAGGCGCAAAATATCCAACAACTTGATAGCCCCCCCATGAACCATCAAATGGATGCTCAGCAACAGGCATAAGTTCTATATGTGTGTAACCCATGTCTTTAACATATGGTATTAAATCATGCGCTAAATCTTTATAGGTGATAAAACCTGGATCTGAGCCACTTTTTTTCCAGGATCCAAGATGTACTTCGTATATTGATATGGGTTGATTAAGAACATTCTTCGTAGCCAATGCCTCGTAGTAGGATCCATCATTCCACTCATAACCTTCAAGGTCAGTTACTACCGAAGCTGTGTTTGGACGCATCTCTGCAAAATTCCCATAAGGATCTGATTTCTCAAGAATAAAGTTTTCCCTTGTTTTAATTTCGAATTTGTAGGCATCATTTTCTTTAATGCCAGGAATGAAGATTTCATAGATACCAGAATTAGAGACATTTCTTAGAGCGTATACTCGACCATCCCACCCACAAAAATCCCCCCCAATAACACTGACACGCTTGGCATTAGGTGCCCAAACAGCAAAATGAACACCTTCAACACCGTTAACTGTTAAGAGATGTGCACCCATTTTCTTATAGATTTGATAGTGAGTTCCTTGACTAAAAAGATGTAAGTCAAGTTCTTGTAAGATTGGTTCATAGCTATAAGCATCATATGTTTCCCATGTAAAGCCAGAACCTTCTGTAATGCTTAACTTATAATCGATTGATTCTGCACCAACCACACATGTATAGAAACCTACATCATTGACTTTGTTCATCTCTATACGTCGATCATTCGTCAGGTCCAAAACTTCAATAGATGCCGCTGAAGGTTTATACACATTAATGTAATAAAAATCATCCATTTTATGCTGGCCTAATATGTGATGTGGGTCTTTGTGGTTGGAATCTAGAATCTCATAAACTTCAATTTCATTTAGGTATTTTTCCATATAACTCACCCGTCCTTACTGAGAATTAATATATATTATTAATTCTTCCGTATATTAATGACTATAGTGTATCATTAAACCGGTTAAATTGACAAGGCAGTAACTTCGAAATATTTTCGTTTGCGTAGCAAGAAGATTACGCAGGAATCTTAAGTTATCCGAGTAAGTAACTTCGAAATTAGATTAGGTTCGTCCATTCATCTAGACCTAGAAGAATATTCATATTCTGAATGGCTGCACCCGATGCACCTTTGCCAAGATTATCAATTCTACACATAATTGTAATGTTGCCATCATCATCATTGCCAAAAACAAACAAGTCAGCAAAGTTAGTGTCATTACTTCCAGTCACCTCAAAGCCTCCATCAAATAGATTGTCATCACTCTCAAAAGGATTGACTCTAACAAAATAACTGTCTTTGTAATAATCTGCATAAAATTGTTGAAGAGAATGACCATTCATTGGTTTTTTTTCATAAGGTTTGTTTTAAGCGGAATATTAGCTACCAGCCCCCCCTTATAATAATCGCATACAATTGGACTAAAGACAGGATGTTGGCTAAGTCCTGCTTGCTTCATCATCTCTGGTAGATGCTTATGGTTAAGATTCATCGCATAATGCCTTGGACCTACCTTATATGGATTGTCCTTTGCACCATCTTCATACTTAGCAATAAGACCTTTGCCACCACCGCTATAACCAGTTAATGTATGTACTGTCAAAGGATAATCCGGTGCAATAACGCCTTCTTTCACCAATGGGTATATAGCCAAAGCAAAGGCCGTTGCATGACAACCTGGGTTGGCAATTCTATTTGAATTCACAATCGCTTCTCTATGTTCTAAGGATAATTCTGGAATACCATAAGCCCAATCATCATCCGTTCTATGTGCTGTACTTGCATCAATTACTTTTGTTGTATCGTTCTCAATCAAAGCTACCGATTCCTTAGCTGCTGCATCTGGTAAACATAAGAATACTATGTCAGCTTCGTTGAGAAATTTTTTTCTTTTCGTTCACATCTTTACGTTTGTCATCGTCAATCTTTAGGACTTCGATGTTATCATATTGACTAAGCCTTTCATTAATAACCAATCCCGTTGTACCGCTTAGCCCATCAACAAATATCTTCTTCATAAAATCACTCCTGTATATATTTTCATCATAATTAATAATTATACACTATCTAAGTTTATAGTCAATAGTCCTCACATTCATAGGACTATTTTTAAGATAATTTTAATACTTTCATAATGCAATCTTGAATCTAGTATTGTATACTATATATATATAGTATGAGATACTGACTATATAGTATTTAATACTACCTCACAAATAAGGAGACCTATTTATGAAAACATTATTACCTTTGTCTGTCATCGCAAGCATTATGACCGTCATACTACTTGTGGCGAACAAACGACTAAAACTACCCTATATCAGTAGACCATTTGGAAACTTCATTACTCTTAAGTCTTAGCGATACTCTTTACTATATTTGAACAAAAAAAAGCTGTAACAAAAGTTACAGCTACTTCACTATGCATGTTGTAATGTTTGAGCACTACATTGCTCAACAATCAAATGATATGATTCATCAATTTGTGCTTTGATCAATGCTTCTGGTAATCCTCCATCAACAATAATCGTATTCCAATGTTTCTTGTTCATGTGATAGCCTGGTACAATACTGTGATAAATATCCCTAAGTGCTAATGCCTCATCTGGATTACATTTCACGTTGATGTTCAAAATACTATTGTCCCCCCCACGCAGTAGTCCGAACATCTTACCTCTAAATTTAAAAACCGCTACATCTTGCCCAAATGGAAAATCTTCACAAGCGCCATCTTTCGCTAAGAAATAATCTCTTACTTGATCATAGTCCATAACTGCCCTCCATGCAAACGTCCACAAATTAATAGCTATTAAGCTTATATATCAATAGGCTCTAAGCCACTGTAATAATACTGTAATAATTATACAACCAATCTGTCATTCTAACAAGGCTGTTTTAAATCTTCGTTAAATATTACAATGGTTTTTACTTCCTCTTAACAAGTCAAAAAGACATATAGACAAAGATTCTATTTGCCAACCCTGTTTTTTATTACATTTGTACATTGACATTTCTGCGGACATTATTAATAAACAACAAAAATGGGGGGGCCACATTGGCCCCCCCATTTAATATACCTTTAACAGTAGTGTTTATATGTTGTACATATGCACATTATTCACCTATCATGTATCAATACTCATTCTCAACCGAAATCTGGCTTAACTTGTGCTACTCAGCACTGTCAGTTTCAGCTTCTGTCGCTCTCTCAAAGGTAACATCATTCAAATAACTGAAGATTGAATTATCCTTGTCTAGGAATATTCTAGAACCTCTTATTTCTTTGTAGATATCCATTCTCTGAATAAACTGATAGAATTCAAGGTCTACTTCAAGTGCCGCTTGATATGTTCTAATAGCTTCAGCATCCGCATCTGCCTTGATAATCGCCGCTTCCTCTACTGCATTGGCAATAACCTGAGCTTTTTCTGCATCAACCTGCGCTACCATCTGATTGTATTCAGAATCTCCTTCTGCAATACTTTGGGCACTTTCTTTTTCAATTTCCTTGGTCATTTTCTCTTCAATCGTCGCAATGTTATCAATAGGGAAAGTCTTTCTATTAATACTCATGTCTGATACAAAGATACCAAAACCAGAGCCCATGCTATCATTAAGAAGGTCAAGTTTGTCATCCAATAGGTCTTCTAGAATACCTTGGTCAAAAAAACTCATTGAACTCAAGCTTATTAACTGAGTTAATAACCGTTGGATAAACATCTTCATCCATTCTCTTATTAGCCTCTGATTTCGTTCCAACAACAGCGTTAAAGACTGCAGGATCAACGACCCTATACTGTGCATACATCTGAACTTCTACTCTACGACCATCTACAGTGTTAACCCTCTCAGGTAATGATGTATAAGTCAGATACTTTGACGTATATTTTTCAACTGTTTGTATAAATGGTATTTTAAAATGCAAACCTTTTGTATCACTAACTTTAACATTAGAAAACTCTGTGCCTTCATAATTTCCTTCAACACTCAACTTATCACCAGGGTTTACAACAACTGATGAAATTCGACTAAGTGTTTTTGTAACTGCTACCTCGTCTTCATTAACGATATAGAAACTAGAGGATAGCAAAATAAAGGCTATAAACAATATAACTCCAAATACTATTGACTTTTTCATATAATCGCCCCCCCCTATTGTCCTTCTTGCATATTAAACAGTTTGAGTAAGCTATCGCTCTCACTGAAATCTATGACAACTTCGTTATTTGCCAAAAATTCTCTCATTGCATCTAGATAGTATTTCTCTTTGAGAATCTCTGGGCTTTTATTGTACTCTTCATACAAAGCTAAAAATGAAGCAACATCTGCTTTTGCTGCAGATTTCACTGTTGCTGAATAGCCGTTCGCTTGCTCAACAATAGCTCGTGCTTCAGCTTTTGCCTGAGGCACAACTGTATTTTCATATTTCTCACCGTCTTCAAGTTTACCATTTTTGTATTGATTGGCATTTTCTTTTTGTTGATAAGCTTCTTCAACACTTGGTAAGAACTGAACATTTTGCGTGCTTACTTTAGTGATCATCAAACCAGTACCATAGCCTTCAATCTTCTTTTGAAGCGCTGGTAAGATTTCAAAGTCAATCGCTTCTTTTTCAGTCTTTGCCTGATCTAGCGTAAAGGCTTGAACTTTAGCCCTAACAACGTCTTCTAGAGCTAATCTCAGTGTCCCTTCAACATCATCCACCTTGTAGAGATAATTAAAAGCATCGTCGACTTTATATTGGATGATCAGCTCAATAATGGCAATCGACGCATTATTGTTTGCACCATCCACGATAACATTCGATTCTACATCCACATCCTGATATACTGGTTCAGAATTCTCGTTACCCGTCTGTACTGTTCTGTAACCATATTCCATTGTATAAACGGTTTCAACATTGACTTTTCTTACAACATCAATTAGTGGAACTTTAAAATGTAAGCCCGCTTCTTCAACTACATCATGTAGTTTACCAAGTCTAAGAACCACACCATCTTCTTTCGTATCGATTGTATAGACACTTCCAGTAACTATTATTACAGCTAATATTAGAATAATTACAAATGGTATAATACGACCAGTACGCTTTTTTTAGCTTCTCCATGTCAATATCAATTACTTTGTCATCATCTTTATTATAGAACTCTTGACTCATAGTCATTCCTCCAAACTACTATTTTTCTATAGTATAACATAAGATATTGCAAAGGTAAATACAATTTACCCTCTTTTAGTCTTATAATTACTCTACAAAAATTTATTATATGCCTACTATAACACAGAACCTATTAGAGTTGTCTAAAGGAACTATAAAAATACTATAAAAGGGCCTATATCATCCCCCCCAAAATCAAAAGAACCTCTACACGGGCCTATATCCCTTGTAGAGGTTCTGAAAGAATCTTTTTATATGATGTTGGTACGACTTCACTTTATTTCAATAAATGAATAAACAAGCCACTTCTTAGTTTTGGTTCAAACCAAGTTGATTTAGGTGGCATAAGCTTCCCTGCATCAGCAATGGCTATAAGCTCATCAATCGATGTTGGGTACATAGCAAATCCAACTTCCATATCAATTGAAACACGTCGCTCAAGTTCCTTAAGACCTCTGATACCACCGACAAAATCAATACGATTGTCAACTCTTGGATCACCTACACCAAGAATTGGTGATAGTAAGTTCAACTGAAGGATTGATACATCAAGTGATAAAACTGGATCTACAGCATCATATGTACCATCTTTCGCCTTAAGTAAGTACCACTTTCCATCAAGGAACATACCAAAGGTGGCTTTCTCTGTTGGCTTAATTTCATCTTTACTTTCTTTTAGAATATCAAATTGCTTACGTACCGCTTCAAGGTATTCACTCTTAGCCATACCGTTTAGGTCTTTGACAACTCTGTTGTAGTCCATTATGTAGAGTTGTTCATCTGGGAATGAAACTGACAAGAAATAATTGAACTCCTCATCACCTGTATAGTTAGGGTATTCTTCTCTTCTCATTCCAGCAACACGTACAGCTGAAGCAGCTCTGTGATGGCCATCTGCAATGTAGAGAGCATCCACTTTGGCAAAGGCATTTACAAGAACACTGATGGTTGCTTCATCATCAACTGTCCAAATCTTGTGCTTCACACCATCTTCAGCCACATAATCAAATAAAGCAGTGTTGTTTTTCGCCCAAATTGCCACTGTTTCATTAATAAGTGACTGTGATTTGTATGTCAAGAAAATTGGTCCTGTATTAGCATCACAATAGTTTACGTGATTGACTCTATCTTCTTCTTTTTCAGCTCTTGTCTTTTCATGTTTTTTTTGATATCATTGTTCAAATATTCATCAACTGATGTGCAACTTACGATACCAATTTGACTTCTACCATCCATTGTTAACTCGTATAAGTATAAGACAGGTTTATCCTCTTGGACAAAATCCCCCCCATCCCTTAACATTGCATAAAGAACGTCTCTTGCTTTTTCATATACCTTCTGGCTATGAATATCAACATCTACATCAAAAAAAGTCTCTGCTCTGTCTATCTTAAGAAATGATTTCGGTTTATCCTTAACTACTTCTCTTGCTTCCATCGAGCTATAAACATCATATGGTAATGCTGCAATGTCCTCCACCAATGACTGGGCTGGTCTAACAGCCTTAAATGGTCTAATTACTGACATAATTTCCTCCTAAATCTACCTATTATTCCGACTTATCCTAAATCTACCTAATAAATTCATGCGCTTCTTATAAAACACTTTATATATAAGGTTAGTATAACTTTCCCTATAAATAAAATCAACGACTAGATGAAAAATCATCTAGCCGTCTATTTTTTAGTTATTTAATAACTCTAACTTTTACAACACCTTCTATAGCTGACAAAGCTTTAACAATCTCTTCAGATGCGCCATTTTCAATGTCTAACATTGTATAAGCCCATTCGTTACGACTCTTGTTAATCATATCTGAGATGTTGATAGATTGATCAGCAAGGACAGTTGTAATTTGGCTAACCATGTTTGGAATGTTCTTATGAACGACAGCAATACGACTTTCCGTTGCACAAACACCCATCTCACAATTAGGGAAGTTAACTGAGTTTTTGATATTACCATTTTCAAGGTATTCTGCCATTTGTGTCACTGCCATCTTAGCACAGTTCACTTCTGATTCTGGCGTTGATGCACCAAGGTGAGGAATTGCAATAACATTCTTCATCTTAATTGACTCGGCGTCTGGGAAGTCCGTTACATAACATCCGACTTTACCTGATTCAAGTGCTGCTGCCATTGCATCATTGTCGATAAGTCCACCTCTTGAGAAGTTAAGAATCTTAACGCCATCTTCCATTTGAGCAATGCTCTCTTCACCGATAAGACCTTTAGTCGCATCCATCAGTGGCACATGAACTGTAATGTAATCTGCCTTCGCATAAACTTCTTCGATAGTTTTTGCTCTAGTAACATTTCTTGATAAGCTCCAAGCATGACCTACTGAGATAAATGGGTCATAACCAAGAACATTCATTCCAAGAGCACTAGCAGCATTGGCAACAAGAACACCAATGGCACCAAGGCCAATAACACCAAGTGTCTTACCTTTGATCTCTGGACCAGCAAAGTTTGACTTTCCACCTTCAACAAGTTTAGGAATCTCATCACCTTTGCCATCAAGTGTTTTTGCCCACTCAATTGATCCTACAACATTTCTAGATGAAAGCAGTAAACCTGCAATTACAAGCTCCTTTACACCATTTGCATTGGCACCTGGCGTATTGAAGACTACAATACCTTGTTCAGCACATTTCTCAACTGGAACATTGTTTGTACCCGCACCTGCTCTTGCTATGGCTTTCAGGTTATCATTTAATGGGTAATCATGCATTTTGAAACTTCTTAGCACAATACCATCGACATCTCCATCTTCTACTATAGAGTAGTCATTTCCAAAAAGGTCTAAACCTTTGTTATCAATCTTATTTAGTGTTTTGATTTGATACATTGAATTGCCCTCCTATGAATCTTCTTTCTTACTAATGTTATTTGTTTGCTTGTGCGAACTCTTGACTCTCATCGAATTCAAAGTACAAATTCGACTGCCGTCCTAAGTTTGAATCCTATAACAAATCTTATTTGTTTGCGGCTTCAAACTCTTTCATATAATCTACCAACGCAATAACACCTTCTGTTGGCATTGCATTGTAGATACTAGCTCTCATACCACCAACTGATCTGTGACCTTTTAAGTTCACAAGACCCTTTTTAGCTGCCCCCCCAGCTATAAATGCTGCATCAAGGTCTGCTGATGGAGAAACAAATGGTACGTTCATTAGTGAACGGTCTTCCTTAACCACTGTACCTTTATAAAAGTCACTTGAATCAAGGTAATCGTATAATAAAGCTGCTTTAGCTCTGTTTTTTGCTTCCATTGCCTTAACACCACCATTATCAAGTAAATACTTGAATACCAATCCACAGATATAAATACTGTAGGTTGGAGGTGTGTTAAACATTGAATTGGCTTTAACATGGGTTTCGTAGTTAAGCATAGTTGGGACTGACGCATCTGCTTTGCCCACTAAGTCATCTCTAATAATCACAACTGTTACACCAGCTGGTCCCATGTTCTTTTGTGCTCCTGCAAATATTACACCATACTTACTTACATCAATCTCTTCCGATAAGATATTGGAAGACATATCTGCTACAAGTGGTACATCACCTGTATCTGGAAGTTCATTGTAAACAGTTCCATAGATTGTGTTATTAGATGTAATAAAGAAATAATCTGCATCTTTATTAAACTGGCTTGAATCAAGCTTTGGTATATAGTTAAATGTAGCGTCTTCAGATGAAGCAAGTACATTTACTTCTCCAAATTTTTTCGCTTCTGCAATAGCTTTTTTACTCCAAGCACCAGTGTTAACAATGTCAACTTTCTTTGATCCATCCAAAAGGTTTAGTGGTAACATAGCGAACTGTGTTGACGCACCGCCTTGAAGGAATAACACTTTATAGTTATCTGGAATATTCATGAGCTTTCTCAAAGAGGCTTCAGCGTCATCAAATATCCCTTGATATACTGCCGATCGGTGACTCATCTCCATAACGGACATTCCGGATCCACCAAAATTCAACATTTCTTCGGATGCTTGTTTAAGTACTGCTTCTGGTAATGTAGATGGCCCTGCTGAAAAATTATAAACTCTTTCCACTGTTCTCACTCCTATTTCTTCTTCATATTTTAGTATCGATAATTATTTAACGAAGTACTTATACACTGCACCATGTTAAATGATTAAATATACTATATACCATGTTTATTAGGAAGTCAACAATAAAAAGCACCACAAAGACCTAGGTTTAGTCTCCGTGGCGCACACATTAGTTGCTCTTGTAGGGACATGACTCGTTAAACTTTTCACCATTTCCCGTCAAATTCATCAAAGCCCCCCCCAATTTTTTTCTTTATTACGCCTCAAAATTCCGTCATTTTATGGCTCATAATAGCTTGATGTCTTCTCTACAAAGTCAAATTATTTCTCGGACCCATAAGCCAATTTAAAATCATAACCAGAGGGTCTTTGGTATACCCTCAAACCAAACTCTGAAACGATTGACAAGAGATGGTCGAATATATCAGCTTGAATACTTTCATAAGTACCCCCCATGCCGTATCATTTGTAAAACAGTATATTTCAAGAGGCAAGCCTTGATCAGTTGGAGCCAGTTGTCTAACCAATAATGTATAAGTATCGTGAATGCCATCATGTGCTTTAAGATACATCTCAACATACTTTCGAAATGTTCCAAGATTCGTTAACTTCCTCAAATTAGCAACATGGCCATCTTCAGCTCCCTTATTAAAGTTATTGACCTCTTCAAGCCTATTGTTAATATAAGGCTTAAGCACATTAATTTCTCTTAGTATCTCTATTTGCTCATCTGTTAAAAAAACCAACACTATTCATATCTAGGTATAGAGCTCTTTTGATTCTACGCCCACCTGATTCTGACATGCCTTCCCAGTTTTTAAATGAGTCTTCTATAAACTTGTAAGCTGGCACAGTTGTATAGGTTTTATCCCAGTTTCGAACTGTTATTTTTGTCAAAGAAATATCGACGACTTCACCATCTGCGTTGTATTTAGGCATCTCAAGCCAATCTCCAAGGGTCAATAAACCTTCTGCTGAAAGTTGTACACCTGCAACCAGTCCAAGTATTGAGTCTTTAAAGACCAATAAGAGTATTGCTGACATACCACCAATACTAGAAAATATAGCCCAGGCAGTTGAATTACCCATGAAGTTAACAATAATCAACAGAACCGTAAAAACAACCACAGCTATTTTAGCCACTTGAAAAATACCTTTAAGCGGCCCACCCTTTGATGGTGACTTAAGTCTCGTATATTCAACTAATGAGTCAAAGGTTTTGAAAACAGAAATAGTGACAACCAATATAATGAAGGTCATGGCAAGTTTTTGAATCATTTCTGTACTTGTATCCATAACGTTAGCCATAAGATAAACTACCGCACCTGGTGCAATGTGAGCCAAATTATGAAACACCCTATTTTTTTATGAAGATATCATCCGCTTTGGTTTTCGTTTTTTTAGCAAAAATCTGCACGTAATGCAGTATAATTTTCTTGGTAATTAAGTTAGCAAGAAAAGCTAAGACCAGAGTAATTGTACCAATAATTGCATACATTGCAATCTTTTCTGATGTCGCAGTCAAATTAAGCACTGCTAATTGTTCTAAAATGAATTCTTTCATATTAACTAGCCTCCTAAGCTTTAAGGTTTCTATACACCAAACTACATAGATTATATCAGATATGATATAATAATAAAATCAATAAATAATGTTTCAGAGGGGGGGTTACGTTATGAATGTTGAACATACTATGCAACTAATAGAAGAACTTAGAATGACCAAGGACATTGTTGAATTTGTCAGCAAATATAATTTCGATGCCATTTCCATATCTTTTACAGAATACCTAGACCAAAAAATTGAAGAAAGTCACTTAAAGAAATCTGAGATAATCAGAACAATTGACATGTCACGTTCCTACGCCTACGAAGTCTTTAATGGCTTTAAGAATCCATCTAGAGATAAAGTGATTATGTTGGCTTTTGGTATGAAGATGGATTACGAAGAGACTCAAAAACTCTTAATCAAGGCAAAACATAATCCCCCCCTCCATCCAAAGGATAGAAGGGATTCAATCATCATGTATTGTCTATATAATAACCATTCATTTGTTGAAACCAACATGCTTCTTGATGGTTTCCTCGAACCCTTACTAAGCTAAGGAGTCACCTTGTCAATCTAACTATTCAGTCTTATGGTCGTGTTCAAATATGTGATCCGTACAATACTCATGTCTACCACTGCATTTAGAGCAATATCTAAACTCCAATGTTGGATCATCTACTTCAGTTCTACCACAAACTTCACAGCAATGAAAAGCCACTTGAATAACCTCACCATTTTTGTTGTTGTCGTTACGTGTTCTTGTCTTAACGCGTGGCTTAGGTTTATGGGCTTGTTTGAATTGTTGTTTACGGAACTGACTCTTACTTTTACTAAGTAATCCTGGACCAAAGAAAACAAAGAAGTTAAGTAAACTAAAGGCTATGGTAACCTGTGTACCAATATCTCCAGTAACAAATTGAAGGAGTAATATCGCCCCCCCGTAGATGTATCCTAAATACTTAAGCTTAACTGGTAATATAAAATAGATACGTATTTCGTAGTCCGGCATTATTTGAGCCACTGCTAATAGAAGGGACATATACAAGTAGTAATTGTTAACTGGATAGGCGAATGTTCCTCCCATTGCTCGTATAATTGCCTCTACTATAAAACTGGCCAATATGGTGCCAAATGTTCCAATCAAATAATACATGTTGAATTTGAAGGATCCCCCCCAAGCTTGTTCAAGAACTTTTCCGTAGAAGAACATTATTAACAAAGAAAAAAATAATCCATATTGGGCTTAAAGTTCTTGGGACAAACAGAAAAGTAACAATTCGCCACACTTGCCCTTGAGCAATGAGTGTTGGAGAGAATCCGAGTAAATCAATTGCCCCCCCATCGTTCATTAAATTGAACACAAATACAACTGCCATACCACCTGCAATGTATTGCATTAGGTTGTGAATGGCATATCTTTTATATTTTCTTTCTAGTCTGTCTAACCACTTCATGTCTTTACCTCTAGTATTTATTAATCTTCGTTGTTATCGTCTGCTGTTTCTTCTTGCTTTTGGTCTTCTTGATCATCTGATGATTGAACTTCTTCAACACCATCAAGGGCATCTAACTCATCAACTGCATCAAGGGCATCAACTGCATCAAGGGCGTCAAGAGCATCAAGGTCGTCAATCTCATCTTCCACTTCTGAATCCTCTTCGTCATATTTAGTCATAACCAAAAGTCCTGAGCATGTCAAATCGTAATTGATGTTTAAGGTTAAAATGTCATCGTTTTCATATTCTGCAACATTAACACTGACACCACTTGCTTTTGAAGTACCAGATGTTACAACATGAATGCCTTCTGGTACAATGATTTTGATGCCACTGCAAAAACCAATAATATCAAGGTTTAATAAATCAACATCTACTGTCATTTCTGACATGTCAATCTCTACGCCACCCATTACAACAGCTAGTGAGTCACCTTCAAACTCATCATCATAAACAATGCGTTCTCCATTGAATAGTACCATATCATTCGACACTTCTTTTATATAGTCATACTTCTTCTTAAGTTTGTAGCCTCCATATGCCGCACCGCCTAGGAAACCTAATGTGAAAATACCCTTTAATGTTTTACCCACACCAAACACCTCTTTCTATACTTGTTAATTGTTTAATTCGATTATAACACTTATAAGCTTAATCGTGTAGGGATTCCTCAATAATCTTATCAAGCATTTGTGTATAAGTAAGACCCATCGCTTCCGCACTTTTGGGCAAATGACTATACTTTGTCATCCCTGGCAATGTGTTAATCTCTATGACATAAGCAATCTTATTCTTGAGAATTAGGTCTATTCTTGCATAAGTTTTAAGCTTGAATATTTCCCAACATTTCTCACCGATTTCTTTTAGTTTAAGCAAGTGTGCTTCATTAAGATGGGCAACCTCTTGGATGTCATCATTCTCATTGTATTTAGCGTTATAGTCATAGAAAGTCATATGAGGTCTTATGCTAAGAACTGGAATAATTTCACCATTAATCATACTTAATGTGACTTCATCCCCCCCTTGAATATATTCTTCTACTATCACTTCATCGTCATATGTAAACCCATAGTCAATAGCATCAAGCATCTCTTCATATGTGCTGGCCGTTTGAATACCAATGGAAGATCCACCTTGGTTAGGTTTAACAATGACTGGCATATTCAACCCTTCAAAATATGAAGGATCTACTTCATAGCCTTTTTTTAGCATAACCCAATCTGGCGTTCCAACCCCCCCTTGACTTCTAAGAACCAATTTACTCATATTCTTATCCATACAGATAGCACTTGAAGCTATACCGCTGCCGGAGTATGGTATTTCTAAAGCTTCAAGCAAAGCTTGTACCTTACCATCCTCACCATTTTTTCCATGTAATGCCAGCAAGGCAAAGTCAATCTTATCCGCATAGGCCAAAACCTCTTTTGGCCTAGCTATATCTATCTCTACAATTTCATATTTACTATTATCCAGATGTTCAGTGAACTGACTACCCGTTAGCAAGGATACTTCTCTTTCACTGGAATCTCCACCCATAATGACACCTATGCGCATAGTTATTACCTCATTTCCTCATATAAATCCTTGGCAAAATATGAACTTCTCACCAGTGGTGCACTTGCAACACCTTTTATACCTATACCTAGAGCGTACTGCTTGTAAGCCTCAAATTGATCAGGATGTATATAATCCACCATATCAATATGCGCTTTTGAAGGTTGTAGGTATTGTCCAATTGTCACAATATCAACCTTGGCATCTCTAAGGTCCATTATAACTTTTTTTTAACCTCTTCTTCTGTTTCTCCAAGACCAAGCATCAAACCTGACTTAGTATGAATGCTTGAATCCTTCATTTTTACATAAGCAAGCACATCAAGACTTTGCTTATAATTAGCCTGGGGGGGTCTTACTTGATCATACAGCCTTGGAACTGTTTCTATATTGTGGTTGATCACTTCTGGTTTCGCTTCTATAACCAGATTCAGACTTTCTTCACTACCCTGAAAGTCTGGAATCAAAACTTCTACAATAGTAGCTGGCGAATGCTTTCTTATGGCAATTATGGAACTAGCAAACATTGATGCCCCCCCACCATCTTTCAAGTCATCTCTAGTAACAGAAGTCACCACTGCATGAACAAGCCCAAGATCTTTTACTGCTAAAGCAACGCGTTCTGGCTCTGATTTATCCGGGTGTGGTAACTCACCTTCTTCAATATTACAGAATCGACAGTTACGACTGCACTGGCTACCTAATATCATAAATGTTGCTGTCTTCTTACTATAACACTCAAGCCTATTGGGGGGGCAATTGGCACCCTCACAAACTGTATTGAGCTTTCTTGCCTTTATAATTTCATTGACAGAGTTATACTTCTTTGTATCACTCAATCTTACACGTAACCATTCAGGTTTTCTTTTTAGCACACTTACACCTTACCTTTTCAACATCGCATACAACTACATCTCAAATAAATTCAGTTGCTCAACCTCTTGCATTCTCATAATCGTCATCGGCGAATGTTCTTTCAGATAAGCATAGTTAAGTGTTCTCTCATTGGTCATTAACTGTTTACTCTTATCTTTGGTCTGTCTAAGTCTGCAACTATAAACAACTGGGAAGTACTCACTGATAAATTTTCCTTCTGCATGGGCTGTTAGAGCAATAATCTGGAATCCCAGCTTGTCGGCTATCATAAATACCGGTTTAAGAACATGGTCACTGGAAGCTTTTCCAAATGGGTTATCAAGAATAACCGAACGTTGTCTTTTCTGGAATGCGGATAAATGTTGCTTCTTCTCAGCCAAATAGTTTAGGATACTTAAGAAAAGGGTCATATTCTTAGACCACTTCTCACCACCTGACCACTTGTTGGAACTCTCCCAAACCATAGGTGCTTTGTTGATTTTCATGTCATTTGTCACCTTACGACACTTAATTTTTATTGATTCATCTCCCATAACGACTTGCAGCAAATTCTTTACACTTAATCGGTCTTCTACATGTTTTCTAAGAACAAGCTCATCCACATCTTCATGCAAACTTTCTTTCTCATAATATTCGATGGTTTCATCAATATAAGCCCTGAGCTTTGATTTGGCCTCATCTTCTTCCCACTGTGGAATGTCAAAAACAAATATCTGCTTGGTAACGTCATCCACCTGTATACGGGTCTTGCTCTGAATCATATCCAACTCAGAAGAGACATTCTTGATGTAGGTTAAGAGGTGTGAAAGGAAAGTCTGAAGCTCCATATCACTTTCTCTTTTGTCATCTTCAGCTACTTGGATGATTTTCATAATGATCTCTGTCATTTTCTCCTGGTACACAAGAAGTTCATTGTAGTCATCCTTGTGTGCAATTCCCTTAATAACCGTATCGAGTAGTCTGTAGTCTGTAATTTGATTACGACAATACTCTATAACCTCTTCTTGCTTGGACTGAACTTGCTCATAAGCAATCTTTGCTACTTTATGCTGACCTTCCAAGCTTTTTAGAAGGTGACCAACAACGGCTTCAGGGTCTTTATCAAAGTCCTCAAAATAATCAACACTCATTTTGACAGGTTGAATGGATTCAAGTAAAAATGAATAAGCCCCCCCGTCTTTGATTAAGACATCCTGTTCTGTTTGTCTTAAGTGAGCAATATAAGATTCGATTGAAGCTTTTTCCTTTTTAAGTTTACGTTCTCTATCCTTTAAGGTTGCCTTCTCGATTTTCAAACGATTGGCAATGTATGCACTGTCAATATCAAACTCATAAAGTCCTTGGTACTCAAAGTCACATTTTTCTTTAAGAATCTGACACCGCGTTTCCTTTTGAGTGATACTCACTTCCTTTTGCTTTAAGACTTTGCCGATTTTTTGAATTGACCCGCTTATTTCAGTCAATGTATCAAAGAGCTTGTCCGCTTCATCATCATAAAACACTTGTAAAATCTCAACTGGGTATAGGGCTTCTTTGGATTTTTGTTCAAAATCATGGCTATAACGCTTCTCCAGTTCTTCCAGTTGCTTAAGGCGGTCTTCCAAATCTCCTCGACCTGCCTTAACACCTATCAACTCTCTTTCAAGTTGATGACGTTGGTCTTTGAGAACCTCAATTGACGTTGTTGTGCCAACAGCTTCCGCCTCTTTAACCGCGTTATACAATTCAAGACTTTGAACTTTATCTTCTTCACGGTAATACTTCTGTCGTTCATCCATTAATCTATGGCGTTCTTCAATAAAGGCCTCCAACTGATTGGTTAAACCCTCTAAGTTCTTCACAGCATCAAAGTATTGTTTCTCTACTTTGTGTAGATTTTGCTCAACCTCCATGAGTTGGGCATCTTTTGCCTTTAGGTACTTAGCTTGTGTGAGAACCTGGTCAAGAGACTTAAGTTCTTCTTCTATCTGGTCTTTGGCTGACTCAATCTCCCTAATAAGTTCCTTGTCTTTTTCCACATTGGCTACTAAGTCATTATGACTTTCAGTTTTATGCTTAATGTTCTTATCAATGTCTTCAATCTGTGCCTTTATTTCTTTGTAGCTATCGTAGGTGTGTTCTTCAAAGAATTTTCTCCCACTTCGCATTAAGAGATCAGCATCGTATAAAACTTGTTCCAATCCTATTCTATGACTTAGGTATTCCTCCGCTGAACTTGTAAGTTTCTGTTGCCATTCATAGTAGTTGTCATTGTCTAAGTTGTTGTACCATATTGAAGGATAGATTCCTTGTAGGTGGTCAGACAGACCTTCACTAATTATTTGATTCAGCCCCCCCTCAATTGTCACAACATGGACCATGGATGTCAGTTGGTCACTTTTACCCATTACATAGTCTCTTACCATCGATTCTTCCGTTATAGAACACACTATGGTCAGGCACCAATATGGATATGCTTCGAACAAGGCTTCATTTGTTAGATTCATAGCTTCCCTAACTGTATTAAGATGGCTGGTCCCCCCCATGGCAATAAATGAAGTCTTACTTTTAAGTTCTTCAACAATCTCTGCCAAGATTGGTTCCACACTAAATTGACTCATATCTCCGTATATATCAGCTAAGCCCATATGTTTACGTTCTTCTTTAAGGGCACGTTCCTTTTTATTAAATGCCACTTCTTTTTGTTCCTCTAATTCACTTAGCAAAGAGTCCTCTTTACCATATAAATCCCCCCCTGTTAAATATAAATGATAACCTGCCTTCTCAAGTTGGACCTTTAGCTTATCCATATCATTTTGCAAAATTTGATCTTGGTCTTTGTAATCATTCCTCGAACTACGTAGTTCATTAAGACCTTTATCACTGACTTCAATAGATTGTTCCATGGATTCAACTTGTGCCAATAACTTAAGACGTTCTTGTTCACAATCAAGCAGTTTCTTCTTTAGGGATTTGTTCTTTTCTTCAACTTTATCAATAAGAATTGTTGGTGATTTAACTTCAGCGTCTTCAAAAAGCACTTCAACCAAGCCATCCACTTCAACTTGTAGAAGCTCCACTTTTGCAGACAATTGACTTTTGCTTGATATTAATTCTTTCTCATATTTTACAGCACTGTTATACTTGTCCTTTGTCTTTTCATAAGACTGATCCACACCATCTAGTTCACTTGTCAATCTTTGAATCTCACGGTTAATCAGCTCTAACTCATAAGTATAATGACCTTTAATCCAAGCCGCATTTTCATCAAGTTGAGTCTTAACATCCACAACCGCAATATCCTCATCAACATGACTAAGGGCTTCTCTACAAGCCTCTACTTGCTCACTTGTTTTTTTTAGGTCTTGCCCTAGTCTGCTAAGTTCAATGTTCTGCTTTCTAGTAGCGAATTGGTCATAAACACCTTGTTTGTCATCTAATTGATTTTTTTAACTCATTGTAGTCATCTTGAAGTGTTTTTAATGCCTCACTCCCTTGTAACCATTCATAACTGAGTTCCTTTTGCTTATAAGTATGATAATCTCTACTAAGGGCCACTGAACTGGCCTCATTAAATCCAATCTCATCCATTTTATTTTGAATCTGATTCTTAATATAATTGGCTATTGTCTTGGCTTCACGTTTAACATCTTCAAAGGCAACTCGTTCTTCTTCATAAGTACTGTAGACCTTAACATAATCGTCAATCTGTTCTTTGACCAGACGACTTTGCTCAATCTTGTCTTGTAGTACACGATTTTTCTTAAAATGTTCTCTTTGTCTTTCAAATGTTTCAACAAACTTGGCTGTATTATCACCTTCAATGGCTTCTTCAACAACTGGAATTAATAAATTATTGAGTAGTTGCTCTGTTGTTTTACACTTATTAAAGAATTCGTCAACATTACCTTCACCACTGTTAATGACTGCAACCTTACGCCACTCAGAAGGGATGATCTTATAGTTATTTTCAATATGTTTACCAAAATCTTGTATAGTTGTAAATGTCTTGGCATTCATAGATTGCTTAGACATCCTAGAATAATAGTCGCTAATTTCGCCACGAGTTGCAGGTCTTTTAGCACCATTTTCCTGCTCTTTTGAGAAAGGTAGGTTCTCAATATCATTGCTATCACCTGCCTGATAATCAAAGGCATACTTTAGTGAATTCAACTGATTGTTCTCAATAAAAAGAGAAGCAGACGTTAAGGCGTACCTTCTTGGCTTGTCATTAAGAATCCACTCAATGGCAACATGCGCTGGCGCATTCTCAAGAGACAAAGTGTCCTTAATTTTACGTTCTGCCATATCTATATGTGGGATGATTGCTTGCATGGCAGTTTGAATAAATACAGTCTTTCCCCCCCCACCATTTTCAAGAAGCATAGCCCCCCCGTTATGTCCATCAAAATCAAATACTTCATCGTTATACCTTTTTGCCCCCCCATTTTCATAGACAACATTGGTAAATCTTATTTTGGAAATTGCTGGCATCGACTATACCTCCTCTCGCTCAAGTTGATAAATAAATTCAAGAATTCCTCTATTATACTCATATTCCATAAAGTACTTGGTCACGATACTTGAAGCCTTATCTGTTAAACAAAGTTCATCTGGTCCCACTTCCTTGGCAAGACCCTCTTTCAAGAGAAAGTTCTTCACAATCATAATAAAACTCATTCGACTCACTGTTCTGGCTGTTCTTCTTTTTATGCCCTCTTTGATGTTATCCATGGCTTCCCAGTTGCTTAAAATATCTCTCCAATTATACTCATATTGCTCTTCCATATCCTTAAGGTATTCATCATCAAATTGCTTAAGTGTTGATAGACGTTCATTCAAGCTAGATAACCACTCTACAGTTGTGATAAACTCCCTCGTTGGCCTATTGGTTTGATAAGAGTCATAGAATTCACCAACAAAAACTATGATGGCCACGTACATAAGGTAGATGTCCATGTTAAGGGCTCTTGATGGAAAATAGCGTTTCTTTATTTCATCGTTGGTAATATGGAACATAGAATTCTTAGTTAAAGGAACCATATACAGATATTTACCAGAAGCAATAATGGTACAATCCACTTCTTCTGCAAAAGCCATTAACATACCTCTTACCTGGTCATCTGTATGGTATAACTTGGCATTCTCTTTAAGAATTTTGCATCTGCACTTAGTGTAGAGTATATTTTAAAGGTTGAAAGTGTTAGTTGATCAGTCATTATTGCCTTCACCTCCCAGTGTCAATCTCATATTCCTTAGTTCATAGTTTCCATTGTAGCTTATTTCATTTTCAAGCTCTATAACCGACAATTCCTTATACTTTGCAAGACTATTTTTAAAAGCAAGGTGTAAAATGTGCTCTTCCCTATTAACAATCTCTTGTATGTCAAGGGGGGGTGCTAACTGATGCATAACAACCCATAAGTCTCCAAACTCTCTGGTGCCATATATGTCATTTTCAGCCTTTTCAAATACCTCTTCAAGGGTAAAAGAATCACGACTTCCCATTAAAGCCATCATCTCATTAATGAGAAGACGATTAACTTCTTGGGTAATCTTGGTTTCAGAAGGAATGACGTCTTCTTCAAGTTCCAAGAATTCATGGTTAATATGTCTATCTGGCCTATCAATCATTTGTTCTTCAAACACCGTCATCAAGGACCATGTTTCGAACTTTCTTGTTGTTAAGAATGGTACAGCAAATTGCTTGGTCGTTTCAAATGGCAAAGGTGCGCTCATCATCTTTCTTGCAATTTCCTGATCAAAGTTAAAAGCCGTCACACCTGCATAATACAAGGACTCACCAGCCGCTTCAATGGCAGTTGTCTTTAGCTCAATACTTTCATTCAACAAATTGGAATGTAGAAAGTGAACATGGGCCAATTCATTATCAACCCTTACGATTAATTCCAGTGCATCCACTTCTTTATCTGAATGACTCAATTGTCCATTAAGATGTGACCTGGTTACCTTAATAAATTCAGACAGTTCTCTAAATTCATCGTGCTCCTGGGTCAAACGTCGATTAATATCTTCAATAATCTCTTTATACCTTGTATAGGTGTCATCTGATATGATATTACGCTGTATGTCATGTTTGATTTTTTTGCATCTTGTCTCTAATGGTGTTAACACTGATGCGCATTTCGTCAATCTGTCTAAGGGCACCTGAGAACTCACCTTTTTCAAGTTGTTTTCTAAGAACCAATTGACTAATGGATAATTGGAATTCACTGAAATACTCTTTGGTAGCAAAGACCAGCTCTAGTCCACCATCGTCTAAGGTATAGTACTGGACGTTCTCTTCAGGGTCCCAATAGTCTGCCTTGAGAATATTGTACTCAATCACTTCGCTCTCATTTGTTTCATAATTATAAAACTCACGGCTATTACGTTTACCACTTGGCGGCCTATAAGCTTCAACCAATTGCTTAGCCAAGTCATAGAAACCTTCATCGGTTAGATTCACTTGCTCCGTGGTCATTGTCTTAAGGTATTTGGCAAGTTCAGCAATACCTGTTTGTTTGTTACGCATTAACATATTCTCAAAGAAAAACAAAACGCCAAGAAGACCTATCCCAAAGTAATCGATAGGTCTATTGCTGTCGTCTTTTTGTTGTTTGTTTTCCAGGTGATGGAAAATGTCAAATAAGGCTATTCTTGCGACTCTGTCTTTATAGCCCCCCCCTAACATATTTATATACTCATTCATAGAAATAACTTCTCTCACAATAGTCTGTATATCTTAAGTCGATATCTCCATTAATTATAGCTTAAAGGTGAGAACTAGTAAACCAAAAGAAGCAACTAAAGTAGACATTGTTATGACATGAATGATTCTTAGTAAATTATGATTAAAACCGCCAATACTCATCATTGCACCCGTTGCAAAAATCCCTATGATTGACAGGACCAAAACAATAATCAGGACAATGAGGAGTTGGCTGATACCGCTACTTCCACTACCACTTGAGACATCAAGGCCTTTAACCTGTAGGAACGTCATCACAACAAAAGCTAAAGCCAATAATTTATGAACGGTAAATAAACCCGTATTATATGGTTTGCCAAGTTTGGTCAGTACAAATCCAAATATCAGTGTTAAACCAAGAACTATGACTCTAATAATTATTTTGCTTTCTAACATATAATTAGCCTCCTCCAAAATATACTCTATAGTATGTCTTCAACTCTTAACTCTGGGTGTCTATATAGTCCAGTTGCCTTGCCCTCCCAAGGTACAATCGCCTTTTGGGGGGGACACCAGGCCACACAGGCATAACACTGCTCACAATTATGTTTAAAGACCGGCCTATATTTGTGATAAGTAATATTCGATACTGGACAAACTTTACCACAAAGTTTGCATCCTACACACGCTTGACTTACGTTGAATGAGCAATCCATAACACTTATTGATTCTTGAAAGCTTATAGGCATTTCACCCTTATAGGACATAACTTTTAGCCACATTGGTTTTTGAAGCCTCTCTCTTAGATTTAAAAAAATCTACAAGTGTCTCTATCCATACGTCTGATACTTCTAATCTTTGACTAATTCTTTGATCAATAATACTTGCTATCGTTCTAATCTTACTTCTCATATCTACAAAATATTTATTCAAGTCGTCTTGACTCAATATGGGTTGCCTAAAGCTCTTGTAAAAACCTTTACCATATTTTGTCGGTTTCACATAATTGTAAGGCATCTTAACTGCAAATCCTGAATTGATTAGTCTTTCATGTTTAACCTTAATAAACTTTTCAAGATATTTGAGGGCTAAGGTAGGTTTGTCCCCCCCAAAAACAGATACCGCAAAAAAAGTACTCGACTTTTTCAAAGTTCATCCATTCTACAAATCGACGTATAATACCGGGTAATCCTTGGTGGTATACCGGAAAGAGAAGACCTACAACATTATTATCCTGTATAGATGAGGGCATTTCATTATGATTTTCGCCTAATAACTTATCATTAATTCTTATTATTTGATGATCACCACTACATTGATTTGCTAATTCTCTGGCCACTGCTAAAGTATTGCCAGTACCTGAAAAATAATACAGTCTCATTCTCTCACCTCTTTTTAGCAGATAGCAACTCTACATAGTTAAGCATATGATCGCTGATTCTTCGACTTATTTCATCAATATCTTCCCTCCACGCAACCAATTGTACGTATTCGTCCAAAATCCCAGACAGGGCATAGTAATACTCCATCGTTACTTTCTCTACATCACACTTGATAATAGTGCCATTATCCATTAGACCTGCTAGTACTTTTTCTGTGTAGTCTTTTCGCCTATAATAAATGTTTTCTTTTAAAATTTCATGTGCCTTTTTGTTGGTAAAACGTTCCATATTAAGGATAAGTAGTACTGTGTGAAATACAGGGTACCCTGTTGATGCTGCGAATTTTTGCATATTATATTCAAGGAAACTCTGTAAATCTTTGCCTTCAATCATCTGATGTATCTCATCATCGTCAAATTTCACCTTATTGGCATTGTCTACAAAAAAAATCAAATATTTGATCAAGCAAGTCTCCTTTAGTGGCAAAATGATTGTAAAAGGAGCTTTCTTTTATGGATGCCTCTTTACAAATAGGCCTTATGCCACATTGTTATAACCTTTTTCTGAAAAAAAGTTTGATACCAATGTAAAATAACCTTGTTTTTGTATCCTTTGCTGCATCTATATAGTCTTGTAATGTCTCATTGATATCTATTGGTATCTTAATAGCTTCCTTTTCACTCATTATAAGCACCCGCCTTTTTAGTTAACTAACGTTCGTTAGTATTATATCATAATAAAAGGAGTTCGTCAAAATCGACGAACTCCCAAGTCATTACCACTTAACCATTTCACAGTCATTGCAAAAGCCAATCCATATACTTTGACTAATGTCATTGTTGATAAATGCACCAAGATAGCCATCTGCATGAATCCACTTAGCAAGTTCATTGTCTGAATCTATTAATCTAGGAAATTCAGTATTAATACCATTGCTTACTAAGGCTGTCAGATGTGGCATAACATCAATGGCTAAATAATAGGCTTCATTCAAAGCTTCTTTTGATCCAACTTCTGACACAAGTTTGCTGCCATGGTCATAAATGACGCCTTTGTAACTGCCTGAATCATTTAAGCTAGCTAGTGCAAAGAACACATCATCTGTAATATTGCCTTGGGTTTGAACCAATGCAAACTGCTCAGTAGAACTTGAGAAACTAGTAAGAAATTCAGTAGCCCCCCCACCCATAACTTTAAGGTTCAAACTACTAATTCCATTTCCAACACTTGTATATAGCAGACCACCTGAATTACTTGTCCATGCCAGGGATGTGACTTTTGCATCTGTTATCTTATAATTCGTATCTTCACCGTATTTATAGATGTATAAAGCATTGCCATCAGAAATGGCCAAATTCTCACCATTAGGTGACCATTGTATTAGATACTTAGAAGGTGTGTCACCTACTGTTACAAATCTTTCTTCTTGGCTGTCTATGTTGTATAGATAAAAACCATTAAGGGTCAATGCGTCTTCTGCTACACATATCACAGGATATTGACGGTTAATAGCACCTAACATCATTGTATAACCAGGATTTGTCTCAAATACAGTGGTAATTGTATGACTATCAGGTAGGTATTCAAAAACCGAATCAGGATAAGCACCTATAAGTCTACCACCTAATTCGTCGTTGCTATAGCCAATACCTGTTGATGTCTCAGTATCATCACCATTAGCATCTTCTGTTGTCTCATCCGTCGTATCATCAGCTGTTTCATCAGCGACGTCTTCCTCTGAATCTGTTGACGTCTCATCTGTTGTCTCATCAGTTGTCTTATCAGCAGTCTCTTCGCTTAACTTATCAGAGGTCTCTTCTGTAACGTCACTAGTCTCTTCATTCTCGGACCAAATGTCCTTAGATTCACTAATAAACACACCGTAGTAGCCAACTGTATCAACCATTACAGATATCTCATCCTCATCAATCTCACCTTCAAGGATTGTCATCTCTTCCTCATCTGGATTGATATATACAACGACCACTTCTTGCCCTTCATAGGCTTCGTCAATATATAAGGTCACTTCAAACTCATCACCCAAACTATCTATATCATCTATTTCAATCTCAGCAAGACTTCCTGCAAGAATATAATCCTCTGTATAGTCTTCGAATTCTCTTTCTTTTGCTTCATCCAGTGTTACCGTCACTTTATCATTAAGGGCATCATCATCGAAGTCAACTTTGACAACACCTCTTAACCTGACACGGCCACCTTCTTCATCTAAGTCTTCTACACCGTCTTTTTCCTTGGCATCTTCTTTCTCTTCTCCTTGAAACCTATCTACCAATCCCTCAACAAAGGAACAACCCACAAGGGATGTCATAAGTGTCATAATTCCTATTAATACAATTAATTTTTTTCATTATGCCCTTCTCCTTTACAATAGCTAAGCCTTCACCTTACTATGATTATAGACAAAAAAAAAGAAATGCCAACACCCTTGACATTTTCCATATAATTCACTATACGAATTTTCCTTGATCGAGGTCTCTAAAAGTCTCTTCTATCTCCTCAGAAGTATTCATTACAACGGGACCATGCCAAGCAATAGGTTCATCTATTGGAGTACCCTGGGCAAATATAAACCTTAAGTCTGTCTCACCAATAGACTCAATGTTTAATACACCTGAATCTAATTTATAAGCCGTTAAAGGCTTTAACCTTTCAACAAACTCATCTGATTCTTCATTGAGTAATCGGCCTTGGCCTCTAAAGACAAAGATATAACCATTCTTACCAGGCTCTCTAATCAGCTCAATAATCCTTCCCTTTTCAACATTGGCATCAAGCATTGTAATACCAAGTTCACTATGCTCAATTGGTCCAACCTCATCTTCATAAATGCCACTAATCAACCTAATGTGAACACCATCTTCGATGATATGCTTTAACTCACCACCAGTGAACTCTTGATACCTAGGTGGATTAAGTTTTTTTTGTGGCTTGGCATGTTAACCCAGAACTGAAAACCTTCAATACCTTCTTCTGATGATTGAGGCATTTCCTGATGTAAAATACCACGTCCTGCAGTCATCCATTGTATATCAGATGCACCTATCACTCCATTGTTACCTAAGCTGTCTTCATGCCTTACACTACCACGTAACATATAAGTAATTGTCTCAATCCCTTTGTGGGGGGGGTGCCAAGGAAATCCAGCCTTAACTGTATCTGAGTCAGCCTCAAAATAATCCAGCATAAGAAATGGATCAAACTCAGGCACTTCATAATACCCAAATATTCTATTAAGAGGCACGCCTGCACCATCTGTTGTCTTTTTGGCTTTATATGTTTTTATAATCTTTGACATTGTATCAACCCTTTCGCTTTCCTAAAAGATTATTATCTTAAAATTGAGATATATTACCATAAGTATACCCCCCCAATTGATAATAATTGTCAATTGGGGGGGTATGAGCCGATGACGTATAAAGCAAATACTAGTCTACATCCATCCATTTGGAATTGAATTTGAATAACCTAGAGGGTCTGTGTCCTGCATCCGATGTATAATTATCTGTTTCCTTAACCATTGGATTAATTTTCCTTCTAAAATTTGCCTTTAGAAGTGGCTTGTCTAAAATCTTCTCATAGGCTTTTTGAAGTTCTGTCAAGGTGAAAAGGTCTGGCATCAAGTGAAAGGCTATATCCGATGTTTCTAGTTTATTTCTTAATCGTTCAACGGCATACTGTATAATGCGTCCATGATCAAATGCAACCGCATCACTTGATACTATATGTCTCTCATAAGAGATATGTTTGCCATTAACAATGCGACACACTTTGATAGTTGATGACAACTTTGTGCCTTCATTGCTTAAATTAATCTCATAGAATTTATTTTCAACGTATCCTTCACCTTCGATAATACGCTCTTCTTTTATAAGTTTGTACTCAAGATCAAACCATGCTGTCTCAGCCGCATCACTACCTGCCTTTTCCTTAATCTCATTTTTGTTAACTAAAGACATATAAGAAGTACTAATAATACGCCCTCTTGGATCTCTATCCACATCGCCATAGGTATAGAGTTGCTCCAAATAGACACCATCAACACTGGTCTCTTCTTTTAATTCACGGTAAGCTGCCGAATCGACGCTTTCATTAATCCTAATGAAACCTCCTGGGAGTGCCCATCTTCCTATGAAAGGGTGTTCATTCCTCTTAATCAGTAGAACTTTCAGTGTTTTTTTCTGGCAGTTTTCTATAACTATCAGTCTCTACATCAGCAACAGTTAGCAGAACAATATCCACGGTCACTGATGGTCTATCAAAAGCTGTAATGTCATAGCTGGCCAAGTACTCTTCACTGGTCAAGCCCTTAGAATCTAGTCGTGGTTCATTCATCTCACTTGTATCTCCTTACCTAATCATTGATGAAATTATAACACCTTAACCATAACTTTGCCAATAGGATGACCTTCCATAGCGTATTTAAAAGCCTCTTTCGTTTCCTTTAATTCATATACTTTATCAATCTTGGTTACAAGTTTGCCTTCCTCATATAGCCCCCCCTTAATAATTGTCAAATCATTCTTGTCGGAGTTGGCAGAACCCATTCCTATGAGCTTCTTTGTGCCTTTTTTTTCATAAAAGAAGCCTTAACCATACCTTCCATTAACTGTTTGCCAGTTCCACCAATAAGAACATAACGCCCATATTCTGCTAAGGCTTCTAAGTACTTAGCTATTGGGTTGTAGCCATTGACACCCAAGATTAAATCATACTTCACACCACTATCTGAGAAATCCTCTTTAGTATAATCCATAACCACATCGGCCCCCCCAAGTTCCTTGGCCATAGCCATGTGTCTAGTGCCACATACTGCTGTAACATGACCACCATAGGCTTTAGCTAATTGAATAGCAAATAGGCCAACACTCCCTGAAGCACCATATATTAATACCTTCTCACCTTCTTTGATTTGTCCGTGCTTTACAATTGCCTGTAATGCCACAACACCACTAAGTGGCGCACCTGAACTTTCTAACATAGGTGTGTTAGTCGGTTTTTTTTACAACCCACTTTGATGGTGCGCAGACATACTCTGCTAGCCCACCTCTAGCGCCATCACCAAACTCACCAAAAACTTCATCTCCAACACTTAAGTCCATCACATTCTTGCCAACTTTTTCGATAACACCTGAGACGTCAGCGCAAGTACTTGGTTCTTAGGTTTGCTAATACCTGACCATAACCTAACCATATATGGTGTTCCTTTAAGCATAAGAACATCTGAGATGTTAAGGGATACTGCATGGACTTTTATCTGTACTTCATCATCTTTGGGTTCAGGTTTGGGGGGGATATCTGTATACTTAAGTTCATCGTAGGATCCATATCGTTCATATATAACTGCTTTCATAATCTCAACCTCTTTCTTGTCGTTTACTATAATCATATCGTCGTTTATTACTTAGTATCATTTCGTTACTATCTTCTTAGTATCATTATAGTACCATCTCACTTCAATGTCAAGCCTATTCATAATAAGAATCACTAATAGTTTCAGACACACAAAAAAAACCACCATAATAATACGGTGGTTTTCGCTATATTAAGCCAATAAGCCAAATGGGCGTAACTGGAATCGAACCAGCGACCTCCTGCATGTCAAGCAGGCACTCTAACCAGCTGAGCTATACTCCCATAAGATATGGTATATACTATCATTTGCCGGTAAATATGTCAACATTGACCCATGCAGTTCCATCACTATATCATCCTTAAGTTGCAGCAGTCGTCGCAGCAGTACTTGCAGAAATGGCTGCTATCATTGCGGCTTGTTGTGCTGCGATGATTGCTTCTATCGATACACTAAGTGTTGTCTCCATAACTGAACTATTCTCATGGCTATCAATAAATTCACTGCTGATGATGCTGATGCCATAAGCAAGTTCATACCTTTTCCAAGCCATTTATATTTCTTCTCACCTTTAAGAAGCATGGCCATCTCAATCATATCATCAACGAGCTCATCTTCATCATCGTCTAATAGACAAAGCAAACCTATTGCTACAAAATAATCTGGGTATACTTTAAACTTGTTGTCTTTTAACCTATGATAGATTCTTTCACAAACATCCACTGTATCTCGTACGTCTTTTGGACTAAATGCCAGTATATGAGATAACATTTGTAAGCCATTACTTTTTGGAAATCCGACTTTAACCAATTCTTGGTAGTAGGTCTCAAGAACCTGGGGGGGACTGTGATTACTGTCAGCAAGCAGTATTGCCAAAGCATAGTCGTCACCACTGGTTAAGAAGGATGATTCTTACGCATGTCATGGTATATTTCGACAGCTTTTTCAAGCTTATCACCTATAGGACCATCATTACATACATTTGACATTGTATAGAGAGCAATTGGAAGGTAGTCTGCGTTTTTGAATCCAGCTTTCTTAAACCCATCTTTTTCTTTATTCATCCATTCAAATTTCTGCTCAGGCGCATCCGACGTAGCATATAATAAACCACTAAGCGTGAACAACATATAGCCAGCAAAATTTGAAAAGAATCCTTTGGAATTCTTAAGATAAGTTTTTAGCCCACTGATACGATCAATGTCAATTTTCTTATTATTGACCCCCCCACATGATAAGGCAATTAAATGTCTTGATAAATCATTTTCCCACTTAAAGGGTTTTCTCATCACCTCATAATTGTCCATCATCAAGTTAAGTTTGGCCTTGTATGTATCTTTCATACGCTTCTCCTCCTAGACTGACTCTTTTTCTTTATATTATACACTTCAGACTTACATATGCATATATTCATCAATCAGCAAACATAATTCATGACTTTTTTTTCAACTGGTACCATATGCCCACAATCTCTAATGGTAATCTCCTTGATGTGATGAAAAACATCCTTAAGTGCATCATAAGATTGATTTGGTAAATAGTCACTATCACCATGAACAATCAATGCGTCTTTCCCAGTTTCATATTTCTTAATATTAATGAGTGCCTTGTAGGCCATTACACCAATTTCATTGATTTCATAATAACGTTCAATATCAAATGGACTTTCTTTTAGGAGTTCAATGAACAAGGTTAAATCTCTTGGATCATAGAAGTGACCTACCAATAGCTTCTTCATATCCTCAAAAGACAGCTCATGGTCTTCTTCATCATAATCAAGGACCATTGGTACATCACCATAGGCTTCAAGTATACGGTTCTCAACTTCAAGCTTCGCCCTTCTTAAGTCACGGTCACGAACTGGTGATGGGCTGGCAAGTATCATTGAACCTACTCTGTCAGGGTATTCCCGTTCGTATTCTAGCGCAATAATACTACCAAAGGCATGGGCAAATATATTGATTGTCTCAAGGCCAAGTGTAGCCTTAATGCTTCAATATCTTCAACAATATTGGTTATCGTCACTTCATCCACTTCAAACAGAGACGACAATCCATTCCCTCTTTGATCAAATGTAATGACACGGTAACCAAGTAAAAGTAATTCATTATACATCATGTTCAAATAGTCATGCACCAAACCAGGACCACCATGTAACAAAAGCAATACATCTCCTTTACCTTTATCAATATAGTGAATATCTCCATCTGTCTTATTAGATAATCTGACATTAAACACACTTCTTTCTTTTGACGCCTAAAAAAAGGCAAATTAATAGAGAACTACCATCCTACCTATATCATACGCCTTTTGACGCATAGTTGGTATAGATAATTGTTCTCAATTAGTTTAATCCTATATTTTTTTACGCTCTTTATTACTTTTACTTATTCCATTTACTTATTTGCTATGCTTATTTTTCCAATCCCTCAAAGCAATGGTTAACTGATCAGGACATGATGTGTCTTTCGACCCACATGGTAGACCTTTTAGTTTCTCTATGACGTCATCCACAGGCATACCTTCTACAAGGGCTATTATCCCCCCCAGATTATTTCCTGGACAACCGCCTTGAAAGGCTAAGTGACTTAACTTACCATCAATAATATCGAATTGAATTTCTCTTGAACACACGGAACTTGGCTTAAATATTTCCACTCTAAACGGCCTCTCTTTTCTAACAGTATCTAACATACTAACACCATCTAATTCCACTGTCAATATGGCACTGTAAAAAAAGATACAAGACTTATAAAAAGAAGGTTGTGACAACTTAGTTGTCCCAACCTTCTGCAACTTCTTTAAACTTATTCATATCCTTGTTCGTTTGCTTAACAAACATTTTTTTTACCAAATAATGTGACCAAAGCCATGAAGCCAGAACACTTAAATATATGGTCTGCTCTCCATAGAGTTGTCTCACCTTGGTCAATGAAAGAATTGACGACCCAGTTCTTAACATTCTTGGCCTCATACAATGCCTCAAAATCATCAGGAAATCCATAATTAACAATGGTTTCAATCATCTCAACTTCCTTACCATTCATATCATAGAGAAGCTTGGATTTAGACCCTGTCTTATAATACTCACCTTCAAGAAGTTCCATAGAAATAAAACCCTCTTGCCAGACTTTCATACATTCTTGGTCTTCAAATAATTCTAACATCCTTTGACGTGGTAGGTTAATCGTTACTTCACAACTATAATTCATTGTATCACTCCTAACGCTTTGCCACTCTCATTCATCTTCAATTATATCATGAAATAGTAGATCACTCTATTTGGTTTTGTTATACTTTAGGGTTAGAGCCTTCAAGAACTTCCTAGCATAGTTTTCACCACATACACGGTAATGTTTATGGCCTTCTTTTCTGAAAAGTCCACCTAGTTCACTTTTTCCAATTGTGACACCAACGCTGGCAAATATCTCAATCATATCTTCTGCCTTAAGATCAAGTGCAATCTTAAGCTTCTTAAGCATGACATTGTTAACACTGTCATCTCTAAGAAGTGATTTTGGAGGTTGGATTATATTACCGTCATCATCTTTCCTAACGCCTCTCTTGTAGGCAATCAAACCATTGAGAAATCCTTCAAACACCTCATTACTACACTTTATATTCTCATCGAGTGCCTCAATGTCCTTATCTTCAACGTCATCATGAAAATAAGCGTCCTTGGATTTCGTTAATAATAAAAGTACCTCTTGAAGGCTATAGTCATAGCCACTGAGTTTAAATATTTTGATCATATCCTTATCACTCAAATTGAGTCCATATCTTATGCGTATCAGTCTATCATTGTTATCCATCTATTTCTCCTTCAAATCTATAATCACAGTCAACTAATGTTCCCTTGTTAAAATCGTGTTCAATGCCAATTGCCATAATTTCTAGTTCCTTGGCAATGCTCAAATTCTTATTGGTATCTTCAAATAATGCGCTGTCTTTGGCCTCGTAACCATAATAGCTTACAACATTGGATAATATGTCTTTCTTACTTCTAAGACCATCTGCTACCGAAATAACCGTGTCAAACAGTGTCTCTATCTCCCAAAGTTTTAGGACCGCTTCAATAATATAAGCCTTTTGAGACGAAAGAATGCCTAGCTTAATCCCCCCCTTTTCACTAACAAGGTTAATAATTTCATTAAAATAGGTGAAAGGTTTTAGCTTCGTTTCATTAAATAAGGACAAATATATGCTTAACCTTTCTTTCACAAACTTTTTCTCATCAAATTCTATAGCAAAGTCTTCTTTTATCATACCATAGATACAATCCTCTGTATTGCCAATATATTTTCCAATATCACTAAGATTAAGCTCAACGTCATAAGCTCTTAGAAGTTGATTATAAGCTTTCCAGTGTAATGTTTCTGTATCAGCGATGGTGCCATCAAAATCAAAAATAAGCAACTGTTTGTCTTCCACAAGCTTAGTAATATCGTCATCTCTAACCAATTCCATTATAATGCCTCCCATTTACTACCAGTGCAATCTTAGCACCCCCCCTTCCTATACCTGTCAAATAAATAATAGCCCTCTAACACCATGATGGCATTATTGGGCTATCTTACATACTAAAGGATATTAATTGTAATTACTAATTTCGCTGGCTTTTGCTGCATACAACTTAGGGAACCTATGTCGATCAACAGTGTAATTTCCAATAACTACAGCTGTTGCAATAAGACCACCAATTGCCATAACAATAAAGGCCATGTCAAAGGATGTATAATCAATCATGATACCAATCACAAGCTGTCCAACAAAGCTTCCAAGCATGTAGCCAATCCCTATATACGAGTTAATACGCCCTCTATGAGATGCCGGAATCCGACGACTAACAAAAGGTGCTTGACCAAGGGAATTCAGAATCTCACCAATGGTAAACATGAACATCATAGCAAAGAATACCCACTTCAGTGGATTGCCTAGAATCACAAGATAAGAGACTGAATATAGAGCGATACCTACGATAACTTTTGGCAACTCAGTGTATTTTTTTTCATTAAACTGGTCAAAATAGGCGTACAGATTACGACAATTGCACCATTAAAACTACCCAGATAACCATAGATTGCAGATCCTTCTTCCTTAAACAATTCAACTAGATACAATGGCAAAGCAAAGGTCCATTGGTTGTAAATCATTGAACATATGAAGAATACAAATATCATTGTAAAAACTGATTTTCGATCTTTTAATATATCAAGGGCTGACTTGGTTTCATGCTCATCTTCTTCATAGTCATTCTTCTCATGGTCTTCTAGGTCCACTGTTTTGACGACTTTAACCATAGTAACAATCATTATAGTTGACATCAGTGTTGTAATCCCATCAAACAAGAAAGCAAGATGAAGGTAATTCTCAAACAATAATCCTCCAACAGCTATACCAAACATAAAGCCTATATTATGGCCTAAGTAACTGAGTGAGAAGACCTTTTCTCTTTCAGCAGGTTTGGTTGAGTCTGCTATCAAGGCATCAAATGCAGGCCCTTCCATTGTAGCGAACATACCAGCTAGGGCAAAAAATCCTAACATCCACTCATTAGGTTCCATAAAGGCGCAGATGATAAAAAATGTGACACTAATCAAATCAAATACAATAATGAGTTTTTTTACGATTGAACTTATCAGCCAGCTTACCTCCGATGATTTGTGCAGGGATAAATATCAGACCAACCACACCAGAAATAATAGCAATAGCCGAAGCTGAATAGCCCATTTTACGGCTCAGTATCAGTGTCAAAAGGGGGGGCCAAATAAAGCCACCCATATTTGTGACTATTCTTGCAAAGAAGAATACATACACTGATCTTGACAGACCTCTATATTGTGAAAACGTATCTTTAAAAAACAACCTCATCCCGCTTACCTATCTTTCATTAAAATTATTTTTATGTCTATAACAGTATAACAGATTATATCCAAATGGTTTAGGTATAGAATGATTATAGTTTCATTAGAGATGTTTAGACAATAAAAAAAACACCGCTTATAAAATAAGCGGTGTAAAACATTCATTACTTAAGAAACAAATCATATGCCACATAGCCACCCAAGCCAAGGAAATTAAGAATTGTTATAACAAGAATCCATATTCTGATGGCTTTACCAGCACCTAGTAAGCTTCCAACTTTCTTGTCTATGGCATCGAGGGTGTTTTCTGTACTTTCATCAACAGAAGTTTTCAGGCTCATAATCGTTCTATTTAGCTCCAAAGTATGGGCTTTTTGCTGACTGAACAAACCTTCGATGGCTTCATTCATGATTGACTCAATTCGTTCACCTTCCGATGATTCCTTTGACATAATAACGTCTTTGAGTTGGGTCATACATTGTTTATTGTCTTCCTTGAGGGCATCAATCTGTGTGGACATAATACTTTCTTGTTGATCTATTGTATTTGATACCGAATCGAAGGTTGATTTTTGGTTTAGTAATTGGTCATAAACTTTGTTTATTTTCTCGTCATTGGCCTTAACTGTATCTGCCAAAGACTTGACCATATCTTCTTGTGCTGTTAGTATTATCATTACTTTTTCAAGCTTGGCAGCATTTGCTGGGTCTTGCTCCACAACAATCTGAGGTTTGACCACAGTTTTGGTCACTGGCTTAACCTCTGGGGGGGCATTGGCCTTCGTCTGTGATGTGTTAGTGGTTTTGGTTGGTGCTTCCATCAACTTTCCAAATACTTCTTGTGTTTTTCCAATAATATTATTAAGTCTCGACATATGGTCCACTCCTTTATCATTCTCAAATAATGTACTAAACTCAAATCAATTTCTTACCCTTAATTATAGCACAAGATTTCAGTTTCCCATATCCATTTCAACAAGATACTCATTCTGATTTATTTGTCGCCAAATAGTCATATATCGACGGTAATCACAATTTTTCCTTTGTGCTTAGCTGTAGAATAATAGGCCATTGCTTCTTTAAACTCATCAAAGCTGTATTGACCATCTATTATTGGTCGTAGTTGACCATCGTCATACATTTTATTAATAGAGGTCAAAGCCCTATTTGCCTTTAGCACTACAAGTGTCGTATTTTTTTTGGTCAATAATCTAATTATAGGGCTAATGATGAGACCACCAAATACTTGTCTCATATTACCACCTGTTGTCATATATATACCACCCGGCTTTAATACTTTTAGATGTTTGGTCAAAGGTCTTGATGTTTTATTGTCTAGTATGAAATCATACTTCCTATCTAGTTCAGTGAAATCAACCTTCTGATAGTCAATGACTTCATCAAATCCAACTCTTGACATCATATCCAATTTAACACTTGAATCGACACCCGTTACTTTTACATCATACATCTTGGCTATCTGAACTGCTAATGTTCCAACACCACCACCTGCGCCATTTATAAGAATCTCATTGCCATCTTTTATACGTCCTACTTCCATAATTCCTTGATAAGCAAGCATACCTGCTTGCGGTATGGCTGCAGCATCCTCAAAAGTCATACTTTCAGCCATATGTTCTAGATCCACTTCACGACCAGTGGCATACTCTGCGAAAGCACCCCCCCATCCAGCGTTACTCAGGTCACCATAGACTCTGTCGCCGACTTTGAACTTAGTCACATTCACTCCAACAGCCTCAACTACACCAGCTACGTCACATCCAAGTATTTGTACCTTAGGCCTCCGTATGCCAAGGAACATTCTCATCATCCACATGTCACCTGTGAGATTATGATAGTCCCAATCATTAATACAAAAGGCGTGAATCTTAACCAAGACCTCATCACCTGTTGGAATAGGTCTTGGCACTTCAGTCAATTTCAATACTTCAGCACCACCATACACTTCATATATATAAGCTCTCATCAGATTATTCCCACCCTTTCCATACATCTGGCTTAAAGCAACTGTAGCTTTTTTACCATTTCGTACAATAGGGGGGGTCTTATATAATTTAGGCATGTCCTCTAATTTTTCTTCTTTTGCCTCATCAAGCAAATAGGCAATCTGGCTATAGTCTTTAGATTTCTCATCTATTAGATTTTCTAGGCCACCAACAGCAGCCGAAACACTTCTGAATTCACCCTTGCTTAAACCTTTTTGAAGTAAATCTATGCTTTGGAACTTTATACCTCGTTCTTTGAAATAACGTTCTGCCTTCTTTGTGTCAAAACATTTCTTTTTACCAAATATTTGAATATTCATAGGGGGGGACTCCTTAATGTCAATTATTCCGAACTTTTTGGGTTAATTCTTTGTATTATCATATCACATTTGCATAATTCCTAATAATAATCTTTGACATAAAACCGAATTTGTTGACAAAAACCCTAATATTGCATATACTTGGAAAAATTCCTTAAAGAGAGGTGGCAAACAATGGCAGACCACTTAAAAATCAATCTGAACCGCAACATCAAATATTATTATCTATACAGTGCCACATGGGTCATGATGATTGGACCTATTCTTACTGTGTTCTTTTTGGAAAAAGGTCTTAGTTTTTCACAGATAATGGTTCTTCAGACAATTGCAGCAATTGCTACTGTAATCACTGAAGTACCTTCTGGCGCTATTGCAGACCTCTATGGAAGAAAAGTCAGCCTTATGTTATCAAGTTTATCCTTTGTCATAGGTCTACTTCTATTTGTATGGTCGCCTAATTACCTTGTTTTGATTGCTGGGCAAATCTTTGCCGGCATAGCAATTAGTTTTAAGTCTGGTGCCGATAGTTCCTTAATATATGACACGCTGCTTAAGCAAGACAGAATCAAAGATTATATGAGAATACAAAGCCGAGGCCACTCCTATTTCCTTGGTGCTCAAATAATTGGGTCCATTTTGGCCGGAATTTTTTTTACAGCATAAACATACATCTGCCTTTCTTAGTGTCTGCCATAATGATGGCAATATCACTTCTAATGGCTTCAAGGCTAATTGAAGTACCACCATTTGAGAAAGACGAAGAAAAACCACCTTATCTGAAGCAAATAAGTGATAGTGGAAAATTCACCTTTAGTCACCCTAAAGTAAGGGCCATTCTTGTCTTTTACATATTCTTCTATTTCTTTTTCAGAACAGGATTTTGGTTCTACCAGCCTTATTTCCAGTCAGTTAACATTGATGTTACTCTCTTTGGTGTTATATTTGCACTACTTAATATTGTGGCAACATTGGCTTCAAGATATGCAGATAAGTTCATACTTGTAACAAAAGGCTTTTCATTAATAGCATTGGCATTTTTGACAGCCCTCTCCTTCATTCTCCTTGGTCTATCTCCCCCCCACTGGATAGGCGTAAGTTTTATAGGTTTGCAACAGTTGTCACGAGGCTTCTATACCCCCCCTCTATTTCTTAGGTATATCAACAAACAGATACCTAGTAATAAACGTGCAACCATCATATCCTTCAATAGCCTAATGGGTAATCTCTTCAGTGCTCTCCTCTACCCAGTTGTTGGAATATTAATGGATAACATGTCGATTCTTAATCTACAGTTAATGATGGGGGGGTGCATAATGATGTCTGGAGTGGTTTACTTCTACTTCCATCTAAAAAAAAGCACTCTAGCATGACAATACTGCCATGCCATGATAAACTAATATAACCTATAAACTCACAATTTATTAACTTAGGATACCTTATACTAGGAGTCAATATAATGAACTTATCTCTAGCACCAATTCAAGGAATGACAACATCATTTCATAGAAATACCTTTATGGACATATTTCAGGGATTTGATCTATATTATGCCCCCCCTTTTATCTCTACCAGTCATATGCGTAAAAATCCTCTCCGGCCTTTAAAGACATACTACCAAAGAATAACCATCATCCCGAAAAGCTTATGCCACAATTGATTGGCATTAATGGTGAGGATTTTAGGTATTTTGCTAACACTATTGCTGATCTTGGGTATAAGACAATCAATTGGAACATAGGCTGTCCTTATGAAAAAGTGACACGTAAGAAAAAAAGGTTCCGGCATCCTCTCTCACCCAGACCTAATCAGACAATTTATGGATGAGGTATGTAAGGATTCAAACTATAAACTATCAATCAAAATGCGTCTTGGTTACTCAGATTCCTCCCAAGGCCTAGAAGCTATCCAAATCTTCAACGATTACCCTGTTGATGAGGTCATCATTCATGCAAGACTTGGAACACAGATATATTCTGGCAAGGTTGACTTAGAAGCTTTTGATTCATTGTCAAAGCAATGCAATCATAAGGTAGTCTATAATGGCGATATATTTACACTTGATGACTTCAATAGAATAAAAGAACGTTTTCCTAAGATACAGAATTATATGATAGGTAGAGGTGCCTTACAAGATCCATTCTTGGCTTCTACAATAAAGGGCATCAAGCTCTCCAAGTATGAGAAACTTATGAAGATAAAAGACTACCATGACGCCTTTTATAATCACTACAATAGCGTTATTGAAGACAAACAAGGTTTCCTCAATAAAATGAAAGAATTCTGGACTTACACATCACGCCAAATAGATTCAACAGGTGATTTCTTATTGACTATTAGACAATGTAATTCTATAGACACCTATTTATCCCAAATAAACAACATCCTTAATAAACCATAACTTACTCTACAGAGTCTCTAAACTGAACATTGTCTATGTACATCTTACCCATGAAGTCACTTTCCTCGTCAGCAACCACAATGGTCACATCTCTAATCAATGTATCAACACGCATCATCTTAAACCCAATAAGTTCTGTTAAATCAAAGACAGCTGCAATATGATAGACACCATCACTAACTTCTTCGTAAGACTCAAGTTCAGATAGCTCTATTGGAACTGGATGTAAGGGTTGTGCCCAGTAGCCCATTTCAGGTGGTGAAAATGCTAGATAGGCAACCAAACGTCCCGTTGTTGCTCTAGTAGGTTCCAGATATAAGTCATATGAAAAAGCAGTGCTTTCACCTTTCTCTATGTTTATCTCACCAAGCACCATCCTGGGACCACTTTCCCATGCATCTGCTGGTTTCTGATCCGGATAGACAACTTCAAAAGATATTGCCTTAGAGCCACCAACTTCTTCAATCAGCATATCACCTTTAACACCTGATTCGCCTGCCCAGTACCATCCTTGTCTGGTATCATCTTCAAAATCACTTGGGAGTTTTGCTAAACCAAGCTCTGCACTATTATCGATAACGACTTTCTTGGTACGTTCTATTGGCGTGTATGCTTCACCCCCCCTAATCATTTGTCTAACATATTCACCTGACACACTGAGTTCGTCAATAGCCCAAACCTTGTCGTCACCAGGGTCTAGACTTGTTGCCTCTTGAGCGCCCATTATATAAGGTTGAAAAGCACCAGATGTTTCATCTTTATTGGTTAAAGACCAGTTGATCCAGCTAATGTTATTCTTATTCATGAACTCAAGCCATAGATTGGCCTCATCAACATAGACACCATCCGTACCATTAGCCTGACTTGTTCCCCCCCACTCAGATGCGAATACAGCAACACCATTATCAAGGGCATTCTGAACATTCCCCCCCATAATATTACCTGAATCATCCGTGTCAATCACAGACGCGTGAGTTCCAGCATAGAAATGGAATGTATACGCAATATTATCGTCTACAATAGGATTCTCTGATGCTAAGTCGGTCTCTGACTCCAATTTGGAGACCCTACAAGAATTAAGTTCTCATTTCCTTTGTCTCTAAGCATGTTTACTATTGGCTCACAGAATTCTTTAACTCGCTCCCATCCAGCCGCATCATTAGATACACCAGGCGCATTAGGATTTGGTTCATTGGCTAGTTCATAGATTATGTGATCATTATTTGGATACAACGTTGATATTTCATCAAAGAACTCAATACCACCACTGTATTCCTCGTGCATAGGGTCTCCTGGATTATGGATATGCCAATCTACTATGGCATACATATCATTGGCTATGGCATAGTCAATGCCCTCAATCAGCAAGTCTTTTAGACTTGGGTCTTCAATATAACCCCCCCCTTCATTTGGATAAAGGGCTAACCGTATGACATTGGCTCCAAAGTCATTTTTAAGAGCAGAAAAAGCATTGTCATTAATGATGCCTGGAAACCACTGCAACCCATGGGTACTCATACCTCTTAGTTGAATTGGTTGACCTGATGCATCACAAAGTTGCATGATACCTTCAACCTCATTGATTTTAGGCATACCATTAACTGATGGTCCTGTCATGGCTTTCATTGTTGCCCCCCCTTCTGTAAAAGCTCTATTGCCCGCATTACTCTCACTGTTTTGTGACTCATCTTGAGTCTGGTTTTCAGCCGGCGTCTGATCATTCTTATCATCAGTGTATAAATCACCTGTTGTTGTTTTGCTACTACAAGAAGCCAAAACCAACGTCATCACCATAATCACTACAATTAATTGTTTTCCCCCCCATTTGTTCCTTAACATATAATACCTCCAGCGTATAGCATAATATACATTTAGGTACGCGCGTACATAAGTTGGCGCACGAAAACGCTTTCTCTACTATTATAGCAAAGAATCCCACACCAATAAAGAGATTTTTCACTTATTCTATTAGCAATTCGTAGCCTACGCCTGTTTCAATGAATTCAACGTAACCACTCTCTCTTGCAAAATCAATAAAAGCCTCTCCAGAACAGTGATTTGCTGCTAGACGTTCAACACCGTTAATACTAAGCATATGAAGGATATCACCATATAAGTCTGTGTCCATAGTTTGTTTAAGGTGTAAGCCACCATATAACATATATATTGGGTCAGTTTCAAATTGTTCTCTTACAGCACCGACGATTGCTTCTGGACTTGGATGACTGCAACCAGTAACAATAATAATCCCTTCTTCGGATGTTATAATCAGTACTTGTTCTAGGATATCTGAATCATAATCTCTGCCTTCAATAGGCCCTGAACTATAGATGCCCTCACCAATTTCTCTAAAACTAGAAACTTTAACATTCATGGCGCCTAGGTCTTCAATTATTAACTCCGTAGCCTCATCCTCAAGTGTATAGACAACAACTTTGGGATTGATTTCTAAGAACGCTACAAGTCCAGCTGAAGCATGCTTATGTGTTATAAATACCACGTCGATAGTCATTGGGTCAATTTCCAATAGGTCCATATTCCTAAGTAAATCATTTTTCTTGTCATCCATCAATCTGTCTTGAAAGGGTGTATCAACCAATATGGTCATATCATCTGTTTCAATAAGACATGCGAATCCATCGCCATGGGCCAGCTTTGGATCCATGCTTGTATAATCATAGAGACTTGTCAGCTTAACTTTTTCAAGGCTACCAAGTCCTGCTGGTATCAAATCATCTTCTATGATTTCCTCAAGAAATACCAATTGTTCTCCTGTAGAGTCTCCTACAAATGTCGGTCCAATAAAATCCTTACTCACTTCACCTGTTCTTGTACATCCAGTGATTGTCATTATAAGTATCACAAATATTACTGTGAATAGTCTCATACAACCATCTCCTCTTAATCAATAAAAAAAACCGACCTACAAAAAAAAGGTCGGTTACGCTGACTACCACTTTAATTATACACCCATAGAATCTGGACATCAAGCACTCTTCTTCTAATAACATACTAGGCATCCGAGTATTTGTTAGCAATCTCAGTAAACTTGCTTTCAAGGCTAATGAATGCGTCTACAACACTTGGGTCAAAGTGGCTTCCTTTTCCTTCTAGGATAATCTTTTTCGCTTCTTCCTTAGAAAAGGCAGCTTTGTATACTCTGGCATTCACCAGTGCATCATATACATCTGCTAATGCCATTATTCTACCAGGGACTGGAATCTCATCACCAATAAGACCTCTAGGATAACCACTTCCATCCCATTTTTCATGATGGGTAAAGGCTATCTCCTCCCCCCCATACTTGAGGAAGTTATCATAACCCATTTCTTCCTGAACCAACTTAATAGCATCTTTCCCATATAAGGTGTGTTTTTTTCATTTCTTCGAATTCACTCTCAGTAAGTTTACCTGGTTTAAGTAAAATGCTATCTGGCACACCAATTTTACCGATATCATGGAGGGGGGGTGCCGACTTAACAATCCATTCAATATTTTCTTTTGATAGGGCATGTGCATACTTTTCATCTCTTGATAAGTAGTTGGCCAAACATTCAACATAGGCTTTGGTTCGTTTGATATGTTCACCAGTTTCTAGGTCCCTATATTCTGCCAAAGTACCCATGCTGGTGATAATAATATCTTGAGTGCGCTCTAGTTGGTTGGTTCTAATTTTAACCAGATCTTCCAAATTATCCTGATACATTTTAATAAAAATATGGTTCCTAATCCTTGACTTTACTATATCTGGGTTAAAGGGTTTTACAATATAATCATTGGCACCAAGGCTAGTCCTTTTGTTTCGCTTTGAACATAACTTAAAGCTGTCAAAAAAAATAATTGGAATATGATGGGTTCTTGTATTGGCTTTCAACCTTCTACAAACTTCATAACCATCCATCTCTGGCATCATTATGTCCAGTAAAATAAGATCGGGTAATTCTTCTTCAACCAATGATAAGGCAGCCACTCCATTAAGGGCCACGCTAATATCGTAATCATCCTCTAGCAAACTAACAAGTACATCAACATTTTCTTCAATATCATCTACTATGAGTACTTTATTTAAGTCCATTCAATCTATATCCTTTCATGTTATCTACTTGTCTATACTCTTTATGTCCTTTAGCGCTTCATCAAACTGATAAGAAACAATATGCCCTTCTACTTGTCCAATGATGATCTCTCTAGCCTCATTCCATTCATACCTTTTCATTTCAGCGATGATTTTTTTTACACTTTGTGATTTTTTTTCTTTTTGGCATACTTTTCTAATTCAATCATAGAAGTGATGAACTTTGTCTCAGTTCCAGCACTCTTTTCCATAACTTGGATTGGACTTTTGTTTATATGGGGGGGTTTGATATCAAGCCGAACTTGGTCAATCAAAACACTTAGTGGCTCGAGTGTATCCATGAATTCTTTTTCAAGACCTTTAGCCCTTAAATCCTCCATTTCCTCACATAGACCTTGTAATTTTCTTGCGCCAATATTACCAGATAATCCTTTAAGAGAATGGATCATCCTGTCCACTGTTTCATCATCTTTTTCATCTAACACATACTTAGTCTTTTAGTGAAATCCTCATACTTGTTATAGAAGTTAATCAAAACACTGTTATAAACGGATTCGTGACCTCCATGGTGGTAGAGCCCCCCCTTCTTTCTATCAATAATTGTCTCTGAATCACTTAATCCATTTTCTAGTGGGCTATTTCGATTATGTTTATTGAGGGTTGTCGTATCAAGTCCAAGTGCCTCATATAATTTGTAAGGGTCTATTGGTTTGGTCACAAAGCCAGTCATATGATGATTATTTGCCTTTCTTTGAATTTCAGTAGATGTATCTGCTGACATAGCAATGATAGGAATTGGTCGTATGAACCTGTCGCTAAAAATCTTATCTGCACATTCGTATCCGTCCATAACGGGCATTTGCAAATCCATTAATATATAATCAAAATCATCCTCACTTTTCAGATATTCATATGCTTCAAGCCCATTTGAAGCTATAATCACATGACATCCTTCAAACTCTAACATTTCTTTGCCTATCTGTTGATTGACCTGATTGTCTTCAACCAACAATATCCTAATACTATTCCTATAGCCATTACCATTTGGTTCACCTTCCGGTCTATAAAAATTCTCAACCATAATATCATACAAGGATGATTTGGTTATTGGTTTTGCCAAGAAACCGGCCAGCTCATGATCAATGGCTTTTGTTATGACATCATCACGGTCATAATTGGTCATAAGAACAATTTTTGACTCTTTGCCAGTAACTTGCTCATTGTAGAGATGAATGAATTTAAACCCATCCATTCCTTCCATTATCCAATCCACCAAAATAAACTGCCAAGGTTTTTTTACCTAGTTTCACCCTCTTATCCAATAATTCAAGGGCCTCTTCACCACTATTTGCAACAGCAATATGACAACCAAGTTCAATTAAATAATTGGATAGGACTTCACATAAATCCGGATTATCATCTACAATTAGCACATCTAAGTTCGTAAAACTTGTCTGGGCCTGATTTCTAACAAGCTGCTTATCACTCTTATCAAACTCTGCTGTAAATGAAAATACGCTGCCCTTACCATAATTAGACGAGACATGGATTGTTCCACTCATCATTTTCACAATGCTCTTACAGATTGCCAGACCAAGACCTGTACCACCATACCTTCTAGTTGTTGATGAGTCAGCTTGGCTAAAGGAATCAAATAATTTTTTTTATTTCTTCGTCACGAAGCCAATGCCAGTATCTTTAACGGAAAACAATATGATGACTTTATTATCCACATCTATCTTTTTTTTCAATCTTAATAATGACACTGCCTTCTTTTGTGAATTTCACAGCGTTATTGGTAAGATTTAAGAGCACCTGTCCCAGTCTCAGTGGATCACCTACCAAAAACTTTGGTACAGACGCATCCATATCAACGATAAGCTCTAGCTCTTTCTCTTGTGCCTTCATTGCTATGATGTTAATGACATTATCAAGTACGTCATTGATATTAAAGTGAATAGATTCTAGGTCCAACTTCCCAGCTTCGATTTTTGAAAAATCCAAGACATCATTAATAATGCCTAGTAAGTTCTGACCTGCTCGATTGATTTTATTGATATAATCAACTTGTTTTGGTGTCATCTGGGTTTTTGCAACCAAATGAGATAAGCCTATAATAGCATTCATTGGTGTTCTTATTTCATGACTCATCATGGCCAAAAAATCACTCTTGGCTTTTGTCGCAACCTCTGCTTTTTCTTTGGCTACAATTAAGTCCTGTTCCATTCTTTTTCTCTCGGATATATCAATACCAACACCAACTAAATAGTCTTCTTCTATGGTATGAAGACTTGAACCTGTCAAAAGAAATGGTATCTCATTCTGATTCTTGTCAATCAATCTCGCTTCTACTTTTCCAAAACCTTCCTCAAATACCCTTGATATTGCCTTATTTACAGCGACAGAGTCCTCACCACTAAAATAATCCATTATGTTGCTCTGCAGTAACTCTTCCTCAGTACAACCGAGTAAATCAATAAAAGCCTTATTCCAGCGTCTGATTTGTCCCTTTTTATCAAAGGTATGAAATATGCCTGGCAAGCTGTTGATGAGTCTATCGTTAAAGGCTTTTTCCTTTCCTAATTCATTTGTTCTAACCGTAACTCTTTCCTCAAGGTCCTCATTAAGTTGTTTAACTTCAACCTCTGCTTCAACTCTCTTAGAAATATCTTCAACAACAGCCAACATATAATCCATATCATCTTCTATTTCATTAATCATTGTAACTGTTACGCGAAGCCAAATTTGGGCCTTGTCTTTACATACTATTGGAAATTCTGAAATATAATTATTAAAGGAACCTTGTTTGAGCTTAGCCACATTTTCACTTTCATTATCTCTATACCCTTCAAGTAGTATATCGTTAAATCCAATCTCACCAAGGCTAGCAATTGATTGACAAATCATATCCTCAAACTTATGATTCCACTTGATAAACTTTCCTGATTCTGTATCAATGTGAACGATACCAACCGCTGCTTGATCAAATGTTGTTTTAAATTGCCTAAGAAGTTTCATATTAGATGCTTCAAGTTGTTGCCTATATTCATTAAGATGAATGTGGTTCTTTATTCTGATGAGAATTTCTTCAGCATAGAATGGCTTAGTAATATAATCTACACCACCCGCTTTAAAAGCTTCGACTTTATTATAGGGATCATCCATAGCACTAACAAATATAATTGGCACATCACTATCCACTTCTGCTTTGATTCTTTTGCATGCTTCATAACCATCTAACAATGGCATTTGAATATCAAGCAATATGATATCAGGACACTTTTCTTTGCTACTAGCAAGTGCCTGTTCTCCGTTCATTGCAATACGAATTCTATAGCCCTCAGTTTTGAGGAAGCCTGATAAGACTTTGATATTTTCAGGATTATCATCTGCTATTAGCACTTCATAATTCATCAACTGTCATCCTCCTGTTATTATAAGTCAATCCCACTATCTTTTAATTTCATTCTTAGCAAGTCGTTCTCTTTTTGAAGTTTACGAACAATTAGACTCGTTAGAAGCCTGGCTTTAACAACTTCTGGGCTAAATGGTTTGGTAATATAGTCGTTTGCACCTACACCAAATGCCTGAACCTTATTAAAAGTGTCACTGAGTGCGCTTAGAAATATTATGGGCAGTGACCTATTTTGCTTATCTTCCCTAATAATTCTACACACTTCAAAGCCGTCAATTTTTGGCATATGAACATCAAGCAATAATAGATCAGGTTCTGAAGTTGCCAAGCTTTCAAGTGCTTGTTCTCCATTTTTTGAAACCCTTACTTTATAACCTTCATTTTTTAGCATTGTACCCAGTATTCTAAGATTCTCTGGGTTGTCATCCACTATCATTATTTCATAATCTGACTCTTTAATCTGATACATAATAGACTCCTTTCATGGTTTTCAACAACTCAATCAATCATTATAAGTTCTTGTAGTTTGTCTAATGCCATAGCGCCAACAAGATCATGAATATGGCGTCCAAGTTCTGCATTTAAGGGTTGAATAATTGCTACGAGTTGTTCAAGCTCATCAATATCACCGATTTTCACTGCAACTTTATATTTCTCAATAATCTCTTCTTGTAATTGATTGAAGACTTCTTTCATGTGATCTTGTGATGATGTTTCACTTGGTAAATCAATCTGAGAATCATAGTTGTATTCTACCTTCAATATTCGACCAATTTCCGTTAACAACTCAAAATCAACAAAAGGTTTACGGATAAAGGAATCTGCACCATGACTAATAACCTCATCCTTTTCCTCATCAAAGGCACTGGCACTGATGGCAATAATAGGAATATCAGCGCCATAATCAGAGTTCTTTATGATATCTGTCGCCTTTACACCATCCATCACTGGCATCACAATGTCCATCAAGATCATATCAGGTCTGACTTTCATGCAATAATTAACCGCAGCTTCACCATCAACAACTTCATCAACCTTGTATCCAACGGATTCAAGCAACATCCGTGCCACAATCCTATTCTCACTTTTATCATCTGCAACCAATATCTTATAATCATGACCATTTTTTATGCTTCGAATAATTCTTGATTGATTAAAGTCAACCACGTCATCTCTTTTACCCAATTCATATTCGAAGGTGAATGTAAAGGTTGACCCTTTACCAAACTGACTATTGACAGTTATATCACCTGACATTAATCTGGCCATATTTCTAGATATGGCTAAACCTAAGCCAGACCCATCAACAAGTCGATGTCCTTGCCTCGACTGCTGAAACTCTCCAAAAATTGCTGATAAGGCATTGTCTTCTATACCAATTCCAGTGTCAATGACATCCACACTGATCTCACTTTGGCTGGCTTTAGCATGTACACAAACGCTACCAACATCCGTAAATTTCACTGCATTACCAATCAGATTAATGATAACTTGTCTTACCCTTTTTTTTATCTGCAAAGATGATTTCCGGCACAGAATCATCTGTAATAAGTTCAAGGATCAACCCATATTTCTTTGTTCTAAATTCAAACATCTCAACCATTTCATCCAGTAGGGCTCTAAAAGAAAAATGGCACGCCATAGGCTGTATTTTCCCCCCCGCTTCAATCTTTGACATATCTAAGACATCGTTGATTAACTCTAGCAAATGCTCACCACTTTTGTTAATTGATACGACACTTGAATGATGACTCTCACTCAAATTTTTGTCACGTTTCAATATTTGAGCATGACCTAGTATGGCATTCATTGGTGTTCTTATTTCATGTGACATATTGGCAAGAAATATGCTTTTGGCCTTATTGGCATCTTCTGCTTCTTTCTTGGCATACACTAAGGCTTCCTCAACTTCTCTTCGCCTGGAAATTTCTTTTTGTAAGCGATAGTTCCAATAGGTGAACATACCAAGAATCACAAAGATGACACCAACAGCAATGGCAATATTTCTAAATAGTGTGCCATAGTCCGGCGCTTGTTCAATCCCCCCCAACCATTTGTTGTTAATATGAATACGTTCTTCTTCTGTAATCTGACTTAAGGCTTTATTGATTATTGAGACCAGTATTTCTTTATCTTTATTAACCGCCATGCCAAACTCTGTCACACTATCACTAGAGCCTTTATAGATATCGTCTATCTTAATATTGGTTAAGCCAAGTTGTTTGATTCGATACCTTGATGAAGCATAATTGGCAATAACGCCGTCAATCTCACCATGGGTCAATGCTAATAGTAACTCGTCATTGTTGCTATACAGCTTTGGTTCAATGTCTGTTTCACTCATCAGAAAACTATAATGAGAGCTGTTTCTTTGGACACCAATAACGGCTTCATCTAACCGATCAAAACTTAGTGCTGCGGTATCTTGTCTTGATAGCAAGACTCTTTGATAAGTCAAATAAACGTCCGAAAATAGGAATAGGTCTTTTCTCTGCCTCGTAATACCAACACAAGGTAATAGGTCCACTTCACCTGCAAGGGCCAAATCATATGCTTCTTCCCATGATAAACCTTCAAGAATCTCAAATTGAAGGCCAGTTCTTATTTCAATCAATTTCAAATAATCTGCAGCAATCCCCCCCTTATAGTAGCCATCTTTATCAATAAACTCATATGGAGAAAATTCAGGGTCAACTGCTGTTATAATTGATGGGTTGTTTTTGATAAATTCTTCTTCTTCTTCTTCTAACTCAATTGGCTCTGACTTAGCCAATATTCCTATTTGCCCCCCCTTGGACAGAATCAGAATACATGCAACCACTATGCAAAGTAATCTTAGTCTTAAAGCCATAAATTTAGTCATACACATATAAGTCACCCTCTAGTCTTCTTCAACCATCCTTTCTACAGCTTCTTCAATTGATAAGTCACCAAGAATGACTTGGTGGATGTAATAAGGATACTTATCTTCTCTAACATCAACCCATTCAGGTGATGGTGTGTTTATACTAGGTAGTTTGAACCCTTCGATAAAGGCCAAGTATTCTGGGTATTTTCTAAAAAATGTTGAGGTCTCCATGTCCTTCCTCAAAGGGACTCTAAATGGGTAATAGGCATCATGTTTTGGCGAATATTCCCCCCCATCCATTATCTTCTCAAGGGCCTCAACACTAATCATGTACTCAATAAATTCGATTGCTTCATCCATAGCATCAGTGTCTTTTGACAAAGTCAAAACAATAGGCCCAACCTCTGAATACATGCCAATTTGCTCAAGAGATATGACACCAACCTCAAATGTATCACCACTTTTCCATATATCCGAAACGCCCCCCCAAGGTCCTTGTATCTCCATTGCAATTTCACTGTTTCTAAAGGCTTCCATAACCTCCACCCCCCCAGTATCTTCCTCCCAGCCTTCCTGGGCAAACTTACCAAGTGTGTTTACATAAAAGTCTATGGCCTTAATACTTTCTGCTTCACCAATTGCATATCCATCAAATAAACCTTGATTGTCTAAGTTAACCAGTTTTCCATCAAAGCTATAGATAAACTGACTTAACATCCATGTGAGATCATGGTGGTCTGCACCGACGAGTCCTAGACCTTTCATATGAGTGTTTGAAACAATTGCCTCACTTGCATTAACAAGATCTTCAAGAGATGTCCACTTTTCTGGAGTGACGCCAATTTGATTCATAAGGTCTTTATTATAAATAAGAGCCATAGAATGCCCTATCCAAGGTACACCTTTAACATCTTCCTCATACTTAAGGATGTCAACTATTGTTTCATAGTAATGGCTGTATTCATCCTCAAATATTATGGCAGTACTAGACAATTCATCTGATATCGCTTTGTCATGAAGATTGCGGTATGGCATTGCATATACATCAATAACATCTTCACTAAGTTCTTCCAAATAGATATTTCTATCCTCATTACCACCAACTAGAGTCACGTTAGTGTCCTTACTCATTTCATTATATTGGCTAACGATTTTTGATATTGCATCACCGCGTCCTGAGTGCTTATCCCATGTTATTCTAAATTGCAATTCTGTTTTTTCTTTTTCAGAGCATCCACTGAAACATATCAACATAAGGAGAAGCAAGATACCCAATAGCTTAGTAATTCTATTCATTCGAAGCCTCCATCTCTGACTCAATCTCTGACTCAATCTCTGACTCAATCTCTGCCAACAATTTTTGATTCAATTCTTTTGCACTGTCATAATCAAAATCATCTAGTAATTCTGATAGACTTACTAGTGATTCGTAATAGTGACTGCCAGCGCTATAGATTAATCCTTGAACTTCATCAACTGCATTAAAATCATTTAGGTCAATCATAGAACCTAACCCTTTGAGTTTAGACAACAAGTCTTGAGATGAAATTTTTACATCATCCATCGCCTGTACTTTTTCATCTAGAACTTCACTCAATGCTTGATACGATTCAAGGAACTCATTAACATTATGACTAAGCAGTTGAAAGTAACTATCTAATTGGTCAGGATCTATCATCTTACTTTTTGACAGGACCTCAATTTGGCTAAGGGATTCACTGATAGGGGGCTGCACCTATATTTTCTGACGCCCCCCCTCTTAGATAATGACATGTGTAGCCTAAAGCATCATAATCTCTTGAGTCCATTGATTGACCAATGCTGTTAACTGATTCAGATATTTGTTTGTAGAATTTATTCAAAACCTTTAGATACACATCAAGATCATTACCAACTCTTTCTAGCCCTTCCTCTACCATAAGTGAACTCATCTTCTCTGCTATTGTTTTTTGTAATGCTTCATCGTCCTTTTCATTGCTTTCGTTTTCTGCTATTTGATACTGGACCTTTTGTTCTTCCTCTGTATGATTTGGTTTTAGCCACTCTGAAAGACATTCCCATAGTGCAATTCGGTTAATCGGTTTTGTCAGGTAGTCATTCATACCAGCTTCCTTAACTTTACTGGTTATGTTTCCCACAACATCAGCACTGAGTGCGATAATTGGTATATCAGAATATCCCAAGCTTCTTATCTCTATTGTTGACTCAAGTCCATCTTTTCCAGGCATGTGCAAGTCCATTAGAACCAAATCAATGTCAGATTCTTGAACTTTCACTATTGCCTCATTACCATCGACTGCCTCTTCAACCTTAAAACCTTCTTTGGACAAAATGTCATTAATGACTTCCCTGTTGATATCATTGTCATCAACCACCAATATACGACTGCCTCTAATCGAGTCAAATCCCTTAGGTAGTTCATTATTCATGAATTTGTTGCTTGGCCTCACCATCTTGTTATAGACATTACAGACTGAGTTGTACATCGTGGACCTAGGAATAGGTTTGGTTATAACTTCTTTTATGCCTACTTCTAATGCACTTTGTAGGATACTATCACGGTTATAGACTGTTGCAAGAATAACCTTTGGTAAGTTCTCTTGTTGGTAAATACGACTTATCGCCCTCCACGTATCAATACCATCCATGCCTTCCATAACAAGATCTAGTATTATCAGGTCATAATCATTTTCCCTACATAAATTCAAGGCTTCTTCACCTGATCCAACAAACGATACATGGCTGGTAATCGTTGCTAGATAATTCTTAAATACTTCACCTGAAATAACATTATCATCTACTATAAGCACTTTAATGTTCAAAAGACTCTCAAGATCTTCTGGCTGATAATGTACCATGGCTGACTTCTCGAAATCGAGCTCAAAAACAAATGTACTGCCTTTATCAATTCTACTGGTTACACCAAGTTCTCCATCCATCAATGTTACAAGCTCCTTCGATATTGTAAGTCCAAGTCCAGTGCCCCCCCCAAACTTTCTTGATGTAGATACATCGGCCTGATTAAAAGCTTGAAACAAACGACTTATTTGTTCCTTAGTCATACCAATCCCAGTGTCTGACACTTCAAAACGTAATTTTACATTCATTTCATCTTCACGTAACTTGCTCACAACAACATTGACCATGCCTTTGGAAGTGAATTTTATGGCATTGCCAATAAGGTTCATTAATACCTGGTTCAACCTTAAAGCATCACCAACAATGAACTCTGGAACATCATCAAGTTTGTAGATTAATAATTCGATATTCTTACTTTGACATCTATGCCCAAGCAAACCAGTCAAATCATCCAACAAGACTTGTAGTGAGAAATCTGATTTTTCCAGAGTGAATTTGCCTGCTTCTATTTTAGATATGTCAAGAATTTCATTGATTACGCCAAGTAGATTCTTAGTTGACACATTGATTTTTGCCACATAGTTTTTTTGATTGTAATCAAGTTCAGTTTGTCCAAGTAATTCGTTCAACCCAACGATAGCATTCATTGGCGTTCTAATTTCATGAGACATGTTGGCCAAAAAAACGACTTTTTGCATCATTGGCATCTTCCGCTTGATTCCTTGCCTCCACCAGTTCATTCTCAAGCTTCTTTCTCTTAGATATTTCTTTAAGCAAACGGAGGGTCCAGCTAATAAAAATTCCAAGGACCAGAATAATGGGCAAGATAAACTTGATAATTGACTCAAGGTTATAGGATTCCTCTACAGTGATTCTTTGCCATTTCCTCAATATATCACTTCGTTGTTCATCCGAAATGGATGCCAAACCTTTATCCAAAATCTTATAAAGCATTTCATTTTCTATACTTGTTCCCATGCTAATATCATATGTATAGGGTGTATAGCCAATTACTTTAACCCCCCCTGCAATACCTTCGCTCTGCATTCTACCGGCTGTAGTTTGAAACACATCAATATAAACATCAATCTGGCCAGTATTAACTTGTTTCAGACCTTCATCCATATCCTTCACTTCAATATAATCATAATTAGGATAATCCATCTTCATTCTATCAAGTACTGCATAGCCTTTTGTCATACCAATAGTTTTACCTTCTAGCTCATCAAGACTATTAAGGTAGGATGCCTTTTCATTTGCAAAAACCACGTTGACCAAGTTCATGTAGGACTCCGTAAACCTATATTTCTCATCTCTACCAGGTCCCCCCCAGCTAATGGATGAAACCATATCAAGCTCACCATTTGAGACGGCTTCTAGTGTCTCCTCCCAGTTTGCTTCTCCAACAAACTGAAATTCTAGTCCAGTTGCACCACCAATATCATTTAATAAATCAATGGCAATGCCCTTGTACACACCATCTCTATCTAAAAACTCTATAGGACTTCTCTTGGCATCTACACCAACTTTTATGACTGAATTTTGATCAATCCAATCTTTTTCCTCTTGACTGAATAAAACCTTAGAACCACCTAGTCCAACTGATTCAACTTCCGCAACTTGAGCAGAGCCCCCCCATTTCCTAAAAATTTCCAGTCTTTCATCATCACTTATAGATGCCAAAGATTTTTCAAGAATTGAACTAAGCTCTGATAGTTCTATTCGCGTACCAAACCACTGTTGTGACTGACCTCTTGAATAGAGTGATTGGAATTTCAGTCCTAATATACTTTTTGTTGCTATGAGATGTTGGGCTGATCCAATGCCTGCAACTGTTGCTTGAGCTTTTTTTACTGGCTACGGCCTCTAGTGCTTCTGTAATATTATCAACATATATGGGTTCTATGTCGCTATATTCCTCCAATATGAAACTGGATATTGAGTATTTTTCAACTAGGGCGACTTTTTTTTCCCATTCAGGTCATCTTTGTCTACAATTGAAGTATCCGACTCATGTGTTATAACATATTGTGCAATAGAGATATAAGGATCTGTGAATAAAAAGCTTGCTTCACGTTCTGCTCTCTTATTCAGTGTAGCAATGACATCAACTTCACCATTTAGTGCCCCCCCGTCATATAGCTTGGACCATTGACCTTGTGGGTATATTTCATAAGCGATACCCGCGCGACCAAATACCTCAGCAGCAAAATCCACAGCTATGCCTACGTACTTACCATCTGAATTCTTAAAGCTATATGGTGCATAATCTTCATCAAAAGCAAGCACCACTGTGTCGTGCTTGTTTAACCATTCCTTTTCTTCAACTGTTAAACTAAATTTTGAATCTTCTTCTAACTCTCCCTCAGCTAGGCTTACAAATGTGATGTTGATACATAACACCACTACAAGACATATTATGCGGATAACTCTCTTCAATTGTCTTGCCCCCCCCTTATCTATATTTCTGGACGAAAAAAAGGCCATGAGTATTGCTCTCATCGCCTTAATTAATTATATCATATATTTTTGTTAATAAGTAAAGTAATCTGTAGTATACTATAGATAGGGCTATTAGGAGTGATATGCATGAAACTAATTCACAAATTCACATCACTATATAGCGAATCTCCTCTACAAGGCAAAGTGTTTTATTTATTGATAACACTTGGTTTTCTTGCGTCTATTATTAGTTCAACAGCCAATATTATACTTGACCTTGGATTACCTTTGGTCATATCCACATTGCTAACTGCCCTATTTTGCATAATCATGTTCATAGTAACAGTTAAAACTGGTAGTTATGTGGGATCTGCCTATTTCACTTTTTGGATTCTCATTCTTTTTATCTACCCTTCTGTTTGGATTTTCAATGCAGGAAGCCATGGACCAACACCAGGTATGTATGTCTTCAATACCGTACTGATGTCTATTATTTTCGAAAAAACCAAGATGCGCAAACTCATCCTCACAAAAATTCTTTCGATTCTCTCATTATTGTTTATCGAACTAAATTTCCCTCAATTCATCACGACATACTCCAATGAAAACACCCATATCATTGACATATTTATAGGTACAACAATCACAATACTTTTCACATATATGATTCTTAATAGACTAATGATTGAATACAACAAACGTATTCATGAGCAATTACTTATTGAGAGCAAGCTACATCACCAAACTATTACCGATGAACTGACTGGTATTTATAATAGACGTCATATTATGAATGAAATCACCTCATGCCTTGAGGATGAAAACTACCCTGAACTCACCCTACTTATGATGGACATCGATAACTTCAAGAACATTAATGACTTGTTTGGGCATACCTTTGGTGATGAGGTTATTATTGGTGTAGCCAAGTCTCTTCAACACAACATTAGAAGCAAGGACGTTGTTGCTAGAATTGGTGGTGAGGAATACCTTATATTGTTCAAAAGCCTTTCAATTGATGATGCAAGAATCCGAGCAGAACACATAAGAAAATCCATCTCAGAAATATCATGGTCCGTAGATGGTTTAGTCGTGACTCTTAGCGGTGGACTGTATGAAAGAACCTTAAACGATACCTTAGATACAGTCCTTGAGAAAGTCGATGTAAATCTTTATGAGGCTAAGAGTAATGGTAAGAATATGATTGTCTAAAGATACACGGCAAAAGAGACCATGTCCTATGACATAGTCTCTTATATACGTAATGAGTTATCCTACTGCAAGGCAAAGATTGTCGAAACTCTCATCTGCAACTATTATGCTCGGATTCTCCATTAATCGAACTACAATATTATCAGAATCAATGTAGAGATTGATTGGCAGTGAAACCCAAATAAAGTCCTTGGATTCGCTCATATGAATTTTTGAACCATAGACCTTCAAAGCATTACCATAATCATCATACACATCTGTAATATAGACTGAAAACTCTAAATCCGTTTCCTTAGTGGCCCTAACTTTCACGCCCATGGTCTCAATGTTGGTTTTGTATTGTAGTAAATCACCAAGTGTTGAAGCCATGTTATTCCTTCTTTCTTTGTTTAAGTATAGGAATAAGTATAGTGATCTTCTATGTCTTTAATATGTCCAACACAAGTCTTTATTAAGTCAAATATATTACTTGGCTGAATTCTATTTTAAGATTATCTCTCATTTATTTTACACATACTTTAGACTTAGGATATATTTCATCGATATACTACAACTACATAGAAAACATACTAAGAAAATGTTGTAGGAGAAAATATGAAATCATTTATTAAAGCTCATCAAATCAAACTCTTTTTCGTTATCACACTATTAATTGGATGGATGCCTTGGTACACCGGACAAGGAAGTATCTTCTTTCCAGCACCTATTATTGCTGCATTTCTAGTCACATTTCTTGCCGATGGTATAGGTGGCATCAAAGATATTTGGTTACAACTAAAGCGTTGGCGGGTAAATGCTAAATGGTATGCATTCATTCTACTGTCACCCGTTGTTTTATATGTCGTGGCCATTTTAGTGCATATAACTTTAGGCGGAACCTCTCCCGAATTTCCTATGCTTAGGACCAATCAATTCATGATTCCAATGACTTTTATCTACTTTTTGTTGCCTTGGCAATCAACGGCCTTCCTTGAAGAAGTTGGTTTCAGAGGTTATGCACTTGGTAAATTACAGACAAAATATGGACCCTTATTTGGGACTTTTATACTTGGTCTCTTTTTTGGGGGGGCATGGCTACTCCCAGAATTTCTTAATGATTCCTCTTTTCAATATGCAATGGGTGGCATGTCATTTTATCCTTGGTTTATAGGTATTGAAATTGGCTGGTCACTCTTAATGACCTATGTCTATAATAAAACAGGCAGAAGTTCTTTAGTCTCGGGCTATCTCTTCCATACAGCCTTTAATGCTTGGCCCCCCCTCATACTACTAACAAATGCTATTCCTGGACAAGATTTACCTGACTTTGATACAAGACTCTTCTTGATATCAGGTATTGTTGTCATGTTAGCTGGTCTACTACTTACAGTTATAACTAGAGGACGCCTAGGTTACAAAGATACTACGGCTTAACTTCAATTAGCTTTATAGTCACGAATCACACTTATGAAATCTTCTCCGTACTTCTTAAGTTTATTCTCACCAACCCCCCCATTAACATCAAGGAATGTTTCATCATCTATTGGCATATCAATAACCATATGCTCCAATGCTTTGTTGGAAAATATCATATACCTAGCGACACCTTTTTCTTCTGCTAGTTCTGTTCTTTTATCAACCAATAAATCATAGAGCTTTTCATCAAAATCATCTGGCCTAATAAGGGCATTCTTTCCTCTTGACCCTTTTTTCTTCTTAGACTTCTTTTGATCTTTTATAGTTACACGTTCTTGTTTGACCATAATTGTCTCTTCGCCACGTAGTACTAACTTGGATAAATTGGTTAACTTCAGAACTGGATACTCGTCTGTGGTCATATGTATGTAGCCTCTGGCTATAAGGTTCATTATGATTTCTCTTAAAGCACCTTCTGATAAATCACCTAATATGTTATAAGTTGGAAGCTTATCAAGTTCCAAACTTAGAATTCTTTTATTCTTAGAGCCACGTAATACTTGAATAACTACACCTAATCCAAAGCGTTCTTTCATCCTATAGATACATGACAGAATCTTCTGTGCTTCAGTGGTCATATCCACAAAGTCACTTTCATCAAGACAATTGCCACATGACCCACAATCCTCTGACTCTATCTCTTCACCAAAGTAAGTTATAATCTCATTTCTAAGGCAAGAATCACTATGACAATAGTTAACAAGGTATTGTAAGTTTTCTCTCTGAACCGCCAATCTCTCAGAACTCAAATCATTTAGGGTCATTAACATCTTTTGTTTGACAATGTCAGATGGTGAATACATTAAGAGACACTCACTGCTTCGCCATCTCTCCCTGCACGACCAGCCTCCTGATAATAGGCCTCCATATTCTTTGGCATATTATAGTGAATAACATATCTTACATCTGGTTTATCAATACCCATTCCAAAGGCATTGGTTGCAACAATAATCTTCGTATGATCTTTCATAAAACTATCCTGGACCCTTGTTCTGTCATCACTTGTCATACCGCCATGGTAACCCAGTACATTGATGCCTTTTATAGATAGTTTTTCTGTCAATGAATTCACTGTTTTTCTCGTTGAACAATATATAATACCCGCTTCTTCATCGGTCTTGTTATCAATCCATTCCCTTAGGAATTTGAACTTATCTCTTGGCTTGATAACTCTATAAAGCAGATTCTCTCTGTCAAAACCTGTGGTTAATTCATAGGGATCTACAAGTTCCAAAAGTGTGATAATCTCTTCAATAACAATCTTGGTTGCAGTAGCTGTAAAAGCTGCAATGGTAGGCTTCTTCCCAAGACTTTCGATAAAAGTTGGAATGTTCTTATAACTTGGTCTAAAGTCATGGCCCCCCCACTGACTGATACAATGAGCTTCATCAACCGCTACCAGATCAATATCTATCTGACTACATAAGGAAATGAAACTAGGTGTCAGCAAACGCTCTGGTGCCACGTAGACCATTTTGTAGGCACCATTTCGTATATCTGCTTCACGACGGTCTGATTCATCATAAGTTATTGTACTATTAAGATATGTGGATGCTATCCCGTTTTCATTAAGAGCATCCACTTGGTCTTTCATCAGTGCTATAAGTGGAGAAACAATGATGGTTGTCCCTTCTGATATAATTGCAGGCAGTTGATAACAGATGGACTTCCCACCGCCCGTTGGCATTACACCAAGAACATCCCGTTTGTTCATAATGTGGTTAATCAGCTCTTCTTGGCCCTCTCTAAATGTGTCGTGACCAAAGTGTTTTTTTTAGTACATCTAATTTAGAATCTATCATCTATTCAATCATCTTTCTATATGCATCATAGTTTATCTTTATCGTCTTCTTTTCGTGTATCTTATATCTATCCTAACTGCGACTTGCACTGCAAGGTTTATAGCCCCCCCCTGGGTATAACTTACCGATCTTAACATTCAACTTCTTAGCTAATTTGAGGGGGGGGATTCAACTTCCATAGATTCACAAGCCTTAATCAAGACATTGGCACACGCTAGACAATCATCCAATGCGTCATGATGTTTAAAGTTAAAGTCAAGATAATCAGATAGACTGTTCAGTTTGTGGTTATACAAGTCTGGCCAAGTCTTTTGAGCCAGCTTCACAGTACATAAGTAATCAAATGTTGGAAAACTCATGCCATAGAGCTCTAAGGATTTTCTAAGGACACTCATATCAAAACTAGCGTTGTGTGCAACCACCAGTTGGTCCTTCAATTTATGTTCAAATATATTTTTATACAATTCATCAAATTCTGGCTCGTTCTTAACATGTTCAGGACGAATACCGTGTATCCCAATATTCATACCATCAAAGCGCATATCATCTGGTCTAATCAACCATGCATTCTTCTCAGTGATAACCCCCCCATTCTCAACTTTGACAATTCCAAGTGCGCAGGCACTGGCTCTTTTGCTATTGGCTGTCTCAAAATCAATTACAGTAAAATTCATATAAAATCCCCCCCTTTTATCTCAATGGTTTCCAGTAGCCATTATATCACAAAAGTAGCGTCAAATTGAGAACTAAATAAGCAATTCTATTATAGATCAATATTCAATTGATAATCGTTTGCAATTACCTCAAGTCTGTGGTATGATGTTATTAATCAATCGATTGATTGATAATTAATATTATCGCATTTAACTATACCTAATCAATTGTAAATGCTTCTACAAGGAGAATGGACATGACAAAAAAAGGAAAAGTTGCTTACCAGTGCCAAAAAGTTATTTGCAGCTCAAGGTTTTGACAAAACATCTATTAGAGAGATTGCCAATGATTCCGGCGTTAACAGCTCTATGATTTCATATTACTTTGGTGGCAAGGAAGGTATGATTGAAAGCATATTTGACCACTTCTTCCCCCCCCAACCTCAAACTCAAACTCAACCCCCCCAAGCTCAAACAAGTTCAACGAATCTCGCACCCTATAACGAGCTTAAAGCAATCATAAATCAAATTATTTCATTGAGAATATATGATACAGAACTAATAGATATACTCCATAGTGAGATACTTCTCAAAACATCACGGCTTGAAGCATCAAGCCATATATTGCTTCATCATGGCAACGTTTATATGATTTACTAGCTGATTGTCAGCAAACTGACGCTATAAGTGTCCCTAATACAGATGTTGCATACATGCACATACTTGCAAGTATTAGTTTCCCATACCACAACCCAATGTTCTACCCCCCCAATAATAGCCAACTAAGTTTTGATGAAGAATTCGTTAATGCCTTGGTAGACATGATTATGAAAGGACTGAAATAATATGAAACATACAATTAATACTGAAATAACAATCAATGCACCTATACTTGAAGTATGGAATACCTTTAGGGATTTCTCAACACATAGCCAATGGAACACATTCCTAAAAATTCATGACGAAAACATACTGGTTGGTCATCCCCCCCTTCTAGTTGACTTCTTATCCGATGGTAAAGTGAAAATGTCTATGAAACCAACACTACTTAAGGATGAGGCAAATAAATCTTTTGAATGGCAAGGTCATCTTTTCATCAAAGGTCTCTTTGATGGTCATCACCAATTTCATCTTGAGGCAATCGATGATATGACAACCAGTTTTGTACAAAAAGAGAACTTCTCAGGTATCCTTATTAGAATACTTAAGAAGTCCGTCCTTGACCCTACTGAACAAGATTTCATCAAAATGAATGAAAACTTGAAGGCCTATATTGAAAATAAATCATAATATGTTTGCCACTTAGATGAACTAACTATTTTGCTCGTCTTTAAATTTCACATGCCAATGTTCACCACTGCAGAATGGCTTATTCTTGGAATGACCACAGCGACATAAAGTGCAATGTTCTTCAGATTCTGCTTTTTCACCATCTAGTGTGACCACTTCAACACCACCTACCACGTCATATGGTCCGTCAAAACCATAACGCTCAGGTGAAAGTTTAATCTGAGGTTCGATGTTATCTACGCTGTTTACTCGTTCCATATTTGGTAACTGATAACTAAGAGCGCCAGATGGACATTTCTCACATAAGGCAATGATGGCTTCCACTGAATCACCATCTGGATTAATCCATGGCTCGGAGCTTCCAAAGACCGTAGACAATTCATCTGTACAATAACCTCTATGGCTACAGACACCTCTGTTGTCATAGATTGTTATGTTCTTACCTTTATAGACAGTTACTTTGTTCTCTTCTCTATCCTCTTTCTTGTCACTGACAAAGCCATTCTTCATGTGAGTCCCGTCACAGTATGGCTTATTGGATGAACCACCACATGCACATAGTGCCATCATTGGTTTAGCTTCTAGGACTGTACCATTGGCACGTAATAACTTCCCTACATCTTTCACCATATAAGGACCATTCTTTGAAACTTCAATTCTTTGATTACCCATAGTTACCTCCTTCTTTTCGAATCCCCCCCTCTTGAAAAACACAGTTGCATCAATATATATCTGTAGCACAATATTCATTATAACAAAATGAATCCTGAAATAAAAAGGCATTTATTACTCAATTAATCTATGGTCATGTGACTACTAAATCTTACGATATTTATGTAGTATGTCCTTTGGAATATGGCAATAATCGTCAGGACATCTTGTCAATCTGTCCTGATGCTCGTCAGCACTTCTTACATAATTGGTCAGAGGCAAGACTTCAACAACAATTTCATCAGCATCTTTTTTTTCTATTGATGTAATCTTTTGACACTTCAAAATGGCTAATATCTTCACCTTGTTGATTCACACAATAAGGATCAATAATCCCAAATAAAATAATGATGCTATTTCAAAGAATAATTAAGTAGTTCAAACATTTGCTTTATTCAACTACTTTGATTTCTTAGAATTCTTCTTTGAAACAAATACTGCAACAAATAAAACGAGTCCAACGGCAGCTATAGTACCAATTTCCATAGTAAACACTCCTTTCAATGATTAAGCCCTTATATAGCCTCTTTCCAGATGCCATAGATATGGATAAGCAACATTAAATAACTGAATCTGGTCTTTTACAGTAAACTTATCAGTTTCAATAACTGGTTGAATTAAAATCATTTCATCATACTGTTCTTTTACATATCTCATTCCCAATTTCTCAAGTCTAGTGTATTGCCATGTACCAGGAAAAGGGGGGGTATTGTATCCAAGGACCAATTCTATTTTCTTATACTTTTTATGTAAGTTCTTTATTAATTTCACTGTATCCATCATAGTTGACATAGTGTCACAATAGTGCCCCCCCAGCATGAAGCTCAAACAAACAAATACACCCGCCTCATATGTATAATCAATTACACTCATTACATTCTCAAGTTTGATATTTTTTTTGATGTTGTCAAGTACATCTTGGTTACCACTTTCTATACCATATTGTATACCAACACATCCTGCCTCAGACATCTTCTGAATCATTTCTTTTGACATAGCATCAATTCTTGATTCACATCGCCAAAACACATCTAAGTTGTATCTCTTCATCATCTCTGCAAACTCGAAAACCCTTCCTGACATCTCAGTGAACGTATCATCTGTTATGAATATTTCTTTTAGTCTATCGCCCATCACGGCCTTCAACAATACAAATTCCATAAAGGTGTTTTTGACATCTCTTATCCTGTAGGATGCACCTGATAATGCTGTCGCTGCACAGTAGATGCAGTTAGCTGGACATCCTCTACTTGACGACACATTAATTAATCCTTCATATCGATCTATATTGGCATATTCTCGTTTCACAATAGGTAATAAATCAAGATCTGCAATTGATTTTCTTCTCTTATTCTCAACAATTTTATTTCCCCCCCGTTTGAATACAAGTCCAGGTATATCATCATATCTTAACTGACGCTCATTAGTAATAATTGCTCTTGCAAGTTCTGTCATCGTGGCTTCACCCTCTTTTACAATTGTGAAATCAACATATCTCGAGCTTATACCATCGCGCGGACAAAGGCTGGGATGCGAACCACCCAGTACAATCGGTATATTAGGACAGGATACTTTCAGTTCTCTCGCAATGTTCATTGCTTTCTTGAAATTCTCAGTAAATACACTGATACCAATAAGAATCGGTTTCTCTTCCATAATTCGCTCTACCATTTTCTCTACAACAGACTTATTGTATGCAACATCAAGAATTATTGGTTCATAACCGTTAAGCTCAAGATACGTTCCAAGGACCATAGTTCCAATCCACGGTTTATTGTTCAGTTCATTCAAATGATCTTTGCCGGATTCAGTTTCGGGCTTAATACTTATCAAGCAATCTTTTTCATACGCCACTCCTTATTAACCCTTTAAGCTCTCCCCCCCCTTCAACCATACGTCCATCAGGATATATGACTGACACAATTTCCTCCATTGGAAACCATATTTTCAACAGTGACTTAGCACTAGGTCTAAGTAGAAGACCTGTCTTAACACCTATTTTCTCTTTACATATCTCCCCCCCTGAATAGCTAAGATTGGAAATTGTTCTAATGATTACATAATTCTCCATACATCCTCCTATATAAATGGTCTATTGACACATCCTGCCATAATAAACATATCATTGGCTTGATCTATCACTGATTCAACTTCGCCCATACTAATCTCAAAACTGCACTTCATATATTCTTTTATTTTCTCTGTCATTGCGCCTCGTAGAAATGTTTCAAATACCATTGCCATTGGCAAGCTCATTTTCAGCATCTTGTCATTTTCAGCATTAAATAAATAAGATTCATTATTGGTAACAAACATGTACATCCCATTCCTAAGGTACTGTTCTCCACCATTTCCACTCACTAAATTTTGTGGAATGTAATGACCGCAATGACGGTGTATGACTTTAATTTCCGACAACATCCGGTCTTGAAAGAATCCCTTATTGTGCATAATATGCTTAAGCACTGACAATGTTTTCATATAATTGACGACATACGGTCTTTTTTTTCATGAAACCACAATAAATATCATCTTGAGCTAAGGGTATAGCAGAACATCTGGAACAAAAACTTAAGCTACCGCATTGCAAACACTCCCTTTTCACTTGGCGACCTTTATGGTGTTCTTTAATGCACTGAATCATATTCACTGAATTCTTTTTAATGGTTAGTGATGAGTTCTTTTCAAAACATGGTTTCATTCGAAAATCCTTGTCTATTGTCAGTCTTGGATAGTTTTCAATATGACACGAATTTCGACCTGAGAATCTACATGTATTCTTAATAATCTTATCAATCTCATAGTCATATCGAAATACACCATTCTTATTAAAAAAAGTCCACATTCTCTCCAAGCTGATTGTAATCTGTTTGATTTTCAACTGTAATAATCTCGCTATCCACTTCACTGTCAGCATAGGGTGAACATTTAATAAACTTAGAAAATGAACTCCCAGTCAGAGGCTTTCGTTGACTCAGATTGTAACCACACTCTCTTTCATCAATGAAAATCATCTCTCCATAATACATGTTATTCTCATACGCGGTTTTAAATACTCTTTCAGATATTGGCGACTCAATTGTACCAACCTTATTGATGTTAATCATCAATGCTGTCTGACTAGTCGTATATTGCTGTAAAATCTCTTTTGGCATACTCATACTACCTAACTGTGGTAATTGAATACTACTTGCTTTGCCTTCATTACCTCCGTTAAAAACACCTGACAGGTAATTGATGAACATATAATAAGAAGTGTGCTTCATCTCATAGTTGATCTGCCTCTCCATTCTTTTGTTCGTTATGAGCATAATCAGATTATGAGATGGGGGGGTATTTGTCTTAAGTTTTATTTTCAGATTTTTTTTCTGCCTGCAAGCTGCAACTTCTTAAGTGAATCTATTAAAATCTTTAGATGACCTGCCTCAATTTGATTGATATTGCTACATATTTCAAAGTGAAATCCTATGTCATTATGAGCTTGCAAACGTTTCAAGTTTTCATAATTCTTGATATCATCTATGCTTTCTATCAGAATGTTTAGATTGATACATCCACACTTCTTGAGTTCTTCTATGTTGTCTATAAGACCATTGCCTAACACTGCATTAATTGTAAATGTTATTCCATTGCATCTGCTCTTCAATGTGCTAAGCAATTCTTTCCAACCACTAATGGCCAGTAGGTCATTGTCATTTATTAGAACAGTGTAAAACCCATAATCGAGTTTTTGATCAATACTTGTAATAATATCAATAACTGAATCCTGTCTATGATTATATTCTTGTCCAATTCTAATCCCAACATCTTCAACATGATTAACCGATATACTCTCATAAGGATTTATAATGTCTGTAACAATTGTATTTCCTACTACATACTCAGCTATGGTTTTTGAAGCTGCCTCACCAACAACCAGGTCTATCAAATTAATTTCCTCAATTAACTTTCTGTTAGATTGCACAAAATCCCCCCCATACCAAATAACATATAGTGATTCATCTTTAGACTTTAGCATCTTAGTGAGCATTACAGATATTTCTAGATTGTCTTCATCAACTACCATTGATATATAGCTGTTTCCAAGATTAACCACTTCACTTTGAATAAATTCAAGCGAGCAATATGTATCAGTGCGATACACACTAGAAATAACACGTCCTAATTGCAAATAAGATCTGGTATAGCCAACATCCAGATGGTCACAACATTTCACTGCTCCCATATGATTCTGCTTCATATACAAAAAGCAAATATCACCATTAATCCATTCTTTCATGTTATGCCCCCCCCTTTGTTAGACAACTTGATATTCTCTTTCTCGATGAGCACTGTACATTCTACTATACAACCCACCTGCTGCCATTAACATACTATGATTACCTGTTTCCACAATACGCCCTTGATCAAGAACATATATCTTATCTGCATCTATAATTGTTGATAGTCTATGGGCTATAACAATTCTTGTCGCACCAATCTCTTCAAGATATCTTGACACATTATTCTCATTAATTGTGTCAAGAGAGCTGGTTGCCTCATCAAGCAACATTATTTTCGGCTTTGTTATCAGCGCTCTTGCTAGCGCAATCCTCTGTCGTTGACCACCAGATAGATTCATGCCAAGTTCAGATATTATGGTATGATATCCCATGGGCATCATCTCAATCTCATCTGAAATCTGAGCAATTTCTGCTGCCGCCTTAACTTGTTCCATGGTAATATGTGTTTGGTTCATTCGAATATTTTCAAGAATTGATTTGTTAAATAGGTAAATATCCTGAGGAACAACACTCATCTGTTTACGCAGTATTTTCATATCAATATCTAATAGATTTATATTGTCATAATATATATCTCCTTTTGTTGGCATATAGATACCCAGTAACAGTTTACTCAGTGTACTCTTCCCTGATCCAGACTGCCCTACAATTGCTATTTTCTCACCTTGATTAATGGTCATTGAGATATCTTTTAATACTGCCTGTGAATGTTTTGTATATGAAAATGATACACTATCAAGGCTGATCTCACCTCTTAGATTTACCTGTCTTGGATTATCAGGCTTGAACTCAACTTCAGTATCAATAATGTCTCTAAGCCGCTCCATATACGAAGAGGCCAATAAATAGTTGTTCCATCCATTGAACAACGATATGCTTAATCCAAAGAACATGTTGGACATTGAATAGACTGCAATAACCACACCAAGGGTGATTGATGTATTGAAATATAATAAGATGCCCACAAATAACACAATGATAGGTGATAACAATTGATTGACTCCTATCAGTGTACTGTATACATTGTTAACTCTCTCCTTTTGGCATAACTTGACAAATATTTATTGTAACGTTTATGCCAACTTCTAAAAATCTCATTCTCGATTCCAGATGTCTTGACGCCGAACATAGCGTAAATGGTTTCAACCTGATAGGACTGAAGTTGACTATTATTGATAATCTCATGCTGATTTGCTTCAACAATATAAGATCTTGAATATAGTACAATAAATCCATTAAGTATAAGAATTGTAAGAACTACTGCTGTCAGGATTTCCGATTGACTTAACATATAAATCACTATAAAAATGATGGCTCCAAGATCTATGATACCTTTGATCAATTGTTCTGACAGCAGATCTCTAATAGTATGTAGACTGTTAATACGAAAAAGCAAATCACCTTTTGCCCTAACATCAAAGAATTTGTAAGGAACTTCAAGAAGATGAAGAAATGTTTTTTTTCATCATAGATTTATCTAACAGTACTTGAAGTGATATTAGTTCCTTCCCCCCCCTGTAAAAATACATAAGACCAAAAACCACTGTGAGAATAACCATGACTGCAAATGCCACACCAAGAATATTGTTTTGATTCTTCATGGCTACCTCATCTATCAGGAATTGAACCACTAAGGGAATACCAATTGTAATTAAATATGTCACTAATGAAAGTACTATCACTTTCCCAAATAACTTTTTGTCAAATACTATCTCAGAGAATAATTCAATCCATACACTTCTATTCTTTTTGACCTTAACAAATTGATTATTCGGAATAGCTTCAAGAACATATCCTGCAAAATTATCTTCTAGGGAGTCTTTAGATACTTTTCGTCGTCCAAATGCAGGATCAACGATAATTGCACCATTTTTCTTTATTTCCTCAAGAACAACATAATGATCATTCTTCCAGAAAATAATTGCCGGTAGCTTAATTTCTTTAAGTCCATGACAATTACCTTTGAATACCCTGACATCGAATCCATTGTCTCCTATTAGTTTTTTCAACTGCAGCATTGTTAAACCGTCACGACCTACATCCAAATATTCTCTAAGGGTTGCAAGAGTCTGATGGCTTCCGTAGTATTTTAATATCATAGAAGCACAACATAATCCACATTCTGTCTGTTGAAGTTGCTCTACAAGTGATACCCTTTTATTAGAAAATATACTCATTTCATTTCCTCCAAACATTCAGTGATAATATCGATGGAATCCGTGCATCAATCAGCCTAAGCAATGTCATTCCAATCCCAGTCATACCCAACATGTAACCAGTAAGTTCCTTGACTTCTCCTACCCCCCCGTAGCGAACACCTCTTTGATGTCCATCATGAATGACTTGGGATGATATCAAATCAACCTTATCAGGTAAAGTCGAAGAATTATCATCCCCCCTGCAAGTGTCAGCAAAATGTCTAGATTGCCAAACATTCCATGGCAAAGAGAATGGTTCATTTCTTCATTAAAACCATCAGAAAGGAGTTTCTTAATAGCTAATGATTTATCTCTGGCAATGCTTTCTCTATCATCCTCATGACAGAGGTAACTCATCAAGTGTCTTGATAAGGCTATACCTGCTGCACCATGCACCAATAAACACTGTCTTTCGTGCTATTGTCTCTTAGATCTTCCCAGTTTCCACTAACACAATTATAATGAGCGTTCTCATCACTAATAAGCGACCTATATAATCGACAGTATTTGTTGTCGCCGGTGTAGTTCCATGCAATCATAGCTGCAAGGGCAAAACCTGACATGCCATGAGAGAAACCAGTCAATTTTTCTTCATTAGCAATCAGACAAGATAATTTTTCGCCATATCTCACTATCATTTCAACCAATCTATTCTCTTTAGATTGCTTGTGAATATTGTCAAGCATTATAATAATGCCACTTAACCCTCCAATGATATCCGTTTCATATTCTGCCAACTCTATTGATTTCTCAAGTTTATCAATCGTTGCTTCATACTTTTGATACAAGTTGTCATCATCCCATAATACCGATAGGTTGTAGTACAGATAAACTAATGAACCGATACCTGAAAATGATGATACAGGATGATTTATTGAATCTAAATCGTAAATCTTGTCCATACCTATAAGACCAGCTTTAGCAATCACTGCGAAATAGTCATCCTTCAATACTTCTGACAAAAATGCCAGAAACATAACGACCCCCCCTCCCCCCCTTCATACATGAGGTGGTTATTGGGTGCAAGCATAAAACTACCTTCATCGCAAAAAGTCAGAGTTAGCCATGTACATGATGTTCTATCTTCATTCCAAATGGCCATCTTTTCAAGATAAGTTCCAATGGCTCTAGCATTCTCAATTGGACTTTTATCATCGACAAACAATAAATGTTTTTGACTGTCTAATGAATCTTCCCCCCCATTCCAGACATCTGAAATCAGTGTCGCCATAGCCTTGTTGATATAGCTCTTCTGCATTTTTATCATATCCGAATCAATACATTTAATATGGTTGTCAATCTTACATCCTAGAGTCTCGCTAAAAAATTCATCTACTGGCTTATCTTCTTCTCCCATAGGGATTTAGTTGAAAAATCAGCACAAAAGTATGGAATATCATGGCGCATAAGTGCTTTAATTTCCCTTTCTATTCTCTTAATCTGAATATTGTCTTGTTGGTATCCTGAATAAAGCATCTCAAACAGTGAATTGCGTTCTTCTGAAGATGTCATATATTTAGGATGCAAGGAAGCTTCAAGGTATTTCGCATAGACATGGGTTGGTCGAATCACTTGCCTATATTTCAGGTCCTCCTCATAAAAGCTTGACAGCAGCTTAATAAAAGCACTCTTTTCCTTCATAATTGTCGCAATAGCCGTCTCGAATCCTCTTTCAATCAAATGTGCAAACGCTGTAACACAAACTTCTTCCCCCCCTTCAAGGATAACTTTGTTCTGTTTATCTTGCGTCGCAATATAGTCGCTCTCAAAACACATTTTGTCTGTACCTGGCAATTTCAAGAAACTGCATTTTACTTTTTCGGATTTTACACCAGCACCTCCTGATATACCACTTAAATCAACATCAATAATGGCATTCACAACTTTCTGTGGAAGAAGCATCGTTCCAAAAACAGATTTATTCATATGTTTGAGAAAATCTATACTAATATGCTTATTCAAATTCACTGGATTATCATTACTAAAAAGTGTTTCGAGGTCGATAATAATTGGATTTTCACCACAAGCAATAATATTTTCTGAATGTATATCTTTCGCGCCCACACAGTACAAAAGTGCAAGAATTTTTCCAATTTTGTAATAATAACTTTTAACCTCTCTAAGGTTACAACAAGGGAGGTGTTTCACAAACGCCTGCCAACCATAATCATTTCCATTCAATGTCGGTGTTGACGTTAAAGGATACTCATCTATGAGAGTGCCATTGAGCCATTCGATTAATTTATGATATATATGTTCAATCTGCATGTTATGGGGGGGCTTATATACAAATCTGCTTCCTTCTGACATTTCTATGATACTAACTGTCTTGCCTTCGTTATGGGAATCGCCCTCCGAAAATCTAATATGGCTGATTTCATGTTCATCTATATTGAAGCAACTTACTAAATCCATATGGTCTTGGTCAAGTCGCATAATTATCTCTTCAAATTGTTTTAATCTTGATGTCAACTTGCTAAGAATCAAGGATTCAAGCACTGGAAAAATCATGAATATTTCTTTTAAATAGCTTGTCTCTTTCAATTTTCTATCAAAACTCTCATAACGCTTTTCACTTGTTAGACCTTCAAGTTGACCATTATGTTTCTCGTTATGCATAACGGTAACAAGTGTTTTGGATGAAATACCGATAATATCATTTCTAAGTTCTTGCAAAAATCCAATGGTTATTTTTTCCACATCGTATTCAAACGCATGCTGACAAGACATCAATATCTCACAAACCATATATTCTGAATAACACAAAAAGTGAGTAGCGAAATTATCGAATACACCTGTTGGTTTATGCAAGAACGTTCCAGTCATACTTGCGTTGTTACTAGGAACTGTAAACACATCCGCTAAAGTTATACTTCGATTACTAACTAAATTCATAATAAGACCCTTTCTTTGATAGCAGATAGAATATGCATGGAAGCTACATATTCTATCTGAGCACCTTTAGCTACATTGTGAAGTACACTTAGTTGTAGGGCAAAGTGCTATTGATGCTGCGATAACACCACCAAGAATAACTGGCGTTGCACCACCTACTGCATCTTCAACATGAGAAAGCTCTTTTAGCTCATTCTCATTAACTTCGCCTGCTGGGTCAATTTCCATCAAATTCATTTCTAATTTCATAGTAATCCTCCTTAAAATGTATTATTTCAATTCACCTAACCATAATGAAAGGCAAATCAGTTACACATTGGTCATTAAGCAATATCTGCTTTCTTTAAGTACTTATTTGTCAATACGACACATACTAATCCAAAGACTAGAATTCCTGACAATTCAAGCATTCCATATTCATGAAACTGTAGTGCTCGACTGGCATTATACATCGGAATAACTCTTACAATATCTATACTAGATGGCACTTTACTAACCAATACATCCAGAAGTGTTTGTCCTAGCCAGAATGAAGCTAACGTTGCTACCATACCAGTAAGTGTACTTTTGGTACGAATTGTCAAATATAGTGTATACGTCCCTATACAGAAGCTGTAAGCCACATATATCAAAAACACTTTACCAAATAATTGAATCATTTCAACGACTGATACTGCTGTCTGTATGACATTCATAGCTACAATGCTAATCCCCCCCCACTAATAAATGCAAGAAATACAGCCGTTAAAATAATGCTTGATAGCTTAGTGACAAGTATACCCATTCTAGTTGTTGCACCAGCAAAGAGTGTTGTATTTGTCTTGTATTGAAATTCATCACCTATTGCCTTAGCCGCATATATCACAATAATGAACTCAGCAATATTGGCAAAAAGTGCATTCACATGAATAAGAGAAAACGCACTGGAATTTCTACTTACTTCTATAGCTACACCTACTGCTAAAGCACATGCAATTATAATTCCTATATGGATGTAGGGTCTCCATAGTATTTTTTTTCATTTCATATCTAATAACTAACAGACTATTCAATTTGATTACCTCCTACTGCTTCAAAATACAAATCCTCAAGGTTTTTGACTTCTTCATAAGCACCATTCAAATGTATTTGGTTTAATGTAAATTCCTTAATCATGTCAGAAATGCTGAATGTTCCAGGCCATATCTTAACAAATGTCTCATCTTCAACAGTGAAAATCTCATAGCCATTCCTTTTTGCCACTGTCACAATCTTTTCAGTTTGTTGACTCTTAAACACAAATGCATTTTTCTCTTCACTGCTAATCAAGTCAACTACTTCAATTACTCTGCCCTTTTTTATGATATACACTTTGTCACAGATTTTTTTCAATCTCACTAAGAACATGACTTGCAATCAAAATGGCCACATGTTGCTCCTTGGCAATCAAATCAATGTATGATCGCATTTCACTCACACCATTGGGATCAAGTCCGTTGGTCGGTTCATCAAGAATCAACAGTTTTGGCGAGTGTAGCAGTGCCCTCGCAATAGCCAGCCTCTGTTTCATTCCAAGAGAATATTTACTGACCTTCTTATTAATAGCACCATCTAGACCAAGCAATTCCACTACTTTATCTATTCTTTCTTGATTACTGATACCTGCTACTGCTGCAAAGTACTTAAGATTATCACGTCCTGACCAGTATGGGTAGAAACCTGGCGTCTCAATAACGGAGCCAATCTGTTGCCTGTAGGCCCTCGAATTCTCTTTGGCCTGCTGTCCGTCCACATATGCAATCCCATCATAATTTCTTATAAGATCAACAATTATCTTCATTAGTGTAGATTTCCCTGCACCATTTGGACCAACCAAGCCAACAACTTCACCTTTCATAAGCTCAATGTCCAGACCGTCCAGCGCCTTTTGTTTCTTATAGGTCTTCATTACTTGTTTCACTTCCAGTATTTTCATAATCAATCACCTTTCTGTTTATTCAAGAGTTAATATATTTGGTAATTCCTCCGACATAACCGCACTCAACAGACTATAGCCAACACCTGCAAGACCGACCATCATACCCATGGATTTCGTCCCTCTGAACAACCCATTCTTGTAATCTTTCTCAATCTTATTGACAACGAGATTATCCATTGCATTTCTTATAACTTGCATCAAATTGCCACTATCATTCAAACTTTCATACATCCTCAAAATCATCAAGTTACCCATATCTCCATGGCATAATGACGTATTGAATCCAAATCCCTCATTAAATGTCGAGTTATATGCAAATCCTATTTCAACATCCAACTGATTGGAATTATATCCGCTTAACTTCAGCATCGATTTACTAAGAAGAATACCTGGTGCACCATGGCACCATCCATTGCTTATCCTATCCCTAGCCTCATTAGGATACCAGTTAGCATGTTCTTCGCAATATAGGCTCCGTTCAAACGAAAGTGCTTCTTCAATGCATTCATCGATTCCTTCAATCGATGAAATAGTCACCGATTTGTATAAGCTTAATGCAGCTGAGATACCACTGTTACCATGTGCAAAACCACTGGATGGTACATACATTTCACCATCGCCCCCCCACGCAATACATCCTGTTGACATTTCCTTGCTATTGTTAATCAAATGTCTACTCAATGCATTACCAATATCCCGTAGTTGCCATATAATCTCCCTATTCCCCCCCCACCTTTTTATAAGAGAACAGGTAACAAGCAATGCTCCAGCAGAACCAGATATGACATCATATATCCTGTCTTCACTAACAAGTTTCTCTATATGGTTAAGGCCAACCTTAATTGCTTCATAGATTCTGTCAGTTCCAACTTCATCATATAAGTGCGACAGCATGAGAACATAACCTGCTAGACCGTTAAACCCTCCAATTAAGTATGGATGATTTTTCTTTAGGTTATGTAATTCATGTATTACTGAATTGGCTGCTTCAATAGATGCATCAATATATTTCTGATTCTTAGTTGTTTTACCAAGCATCAGCAAATATAGGGCAATGCCTGAATTACCATTATATATGTCATTTCCTACAGGCGCTAAGGACCATGACACCTCATACCTACCCTCAAGTACCGTACTAATCCAAGTTCTATTCGCCCTACCCATAACGGTCCCTCGTATACTTGATTCAATGATATAATCCCCCCCGATATCTTTACTTAGCGAAATATATCTTGCATCATCAATGCCGATATGATTAACCTCACTCAGTACTACCCCCCCTGTTGCATCTTTCCTGGAATCACTATTCTGAGCCATAAATGACATCGTAATGAAATTTTTTTTGATTCTCTATTTCCTTTTCATCCAGTCTTTTAATCTTAAGGGTTACATCTTCAATTGGCGATTTATCAAGAAATCCCTCTATACATTTTCCTCTTGCATCATAAATA
>JDSG01000020.1_pt1 | contig 133168 bp, 188 predicted proteins | sample 199341 | NCBI WGS metagenome assembly JDSG01 (sample SAMN02584197, study PRJNA231836) | bioreactor metagenome | isolation source: continuous culture bioreactor short generation time transfer1 day 52 after... | place: Germany: Bremen | reverse complement strand
TCAGAGAAGTTGTACTCACGATATCCATATAGTGTGCCCCCCCGCAGTTTCACAGCCGTCTTGACAATATCCTTACCTGACACTATCGCAGCAGCATCCAGAGAGCTGATCCCCCCCTCCAGTTTTTTTGCCGTATGACACACAAAACCCGAGCAGACTTCCAACACCTATTCTGATGCCGGTGAATGACCCGGGTCCGGTAACTATATAAAACTTATCAATGTCTTTTGGCGTTAAGCTGAAGACCTGAATAGAGAATCCATAACTGACATCATCTTTTCACTAAGTCTGTTTTCCAGCCTAACGCAAACAGAAGCAATGATATTCTTATCCTCATCGCATATTGTCGCAGAAAGTCCTTTTCCGGATGTGTCCACTAGGATTGTTTTCATTTAAAATATATTAACATAAATGTTCTATAAGTCAATATTTCAAATTTCACTTTAATTCGTTGTCACTATTAAAGAAAAGGATTATAAGCTTTTTCATGACCAATACTGCTGGCAGGACCGTGCCCGGGTAATACCTTCACACTCTCGTCCAATGCCATAAGTTTTGTTTTGATCCCGGCGATTAGCTGTTCGTGACTACCGTATGGAAAATCTGAACGACCGATTGATTCTAAAAATAGTGTATCGCCTGTTATCACGGAATTAAGCTCTTTAATATATAAGGAGACTCCGCCGGGGGGGGTGTGCCCGGGTGTATGTATTATATTTATCCTGATACCTGCTATGTCCAGCTCATCACCGTCGGCCATAATGTCTGTCACTGTCGGGGGGGTGGTCATACCGTCAAATCCGAACATTGTCGCAGTCTCTGCCCCCCCGTGAGCACAAAGAAAAACATCATCGGCATGCATATAAAAAGGTATCTTATACTCGCCGATAAGCTCTGCAACACCACCTATATGATCGAAATGACCATGTGTATTCACTATGGCTGCAGGTTTTAAATTATTATCACTCAGAAACTTTTTGATCTTATCTGCATTGCCGCCCGGATCAACAATCACAGCATTCCCATTATCCGATATTATGTAACAGTTAACCCCCCCTAAAGGACCAACCACCATAGAATTTATTTCCATTAACACTTCTCCGTTACTTTGTATGTGCTTCTAATATTATCGTCACTGGACCATCATTTTCAAGTCCTACCTTCATATCGGCAGCAAATTTACCTGTCTGCACCCTATCCTCTCCCAAATGCTTTTTACAGCACTCGGTGAAATACATATAAAAATCATTAGCTGTATCGGGCGGCATGGCATCAGAAAAATCAGGTCTTAGCCCCCCCTTTCTGCAGTTGCCTGCGAGGGTAAACTGGCTCACCACTATTATCTCTCCGCAGATATCCTTAACTGACTTCCCCCCCATCTTCCCTGCATCGTCTTTAAATATCCGCAGGTGAGTTGATTTATACGCCAGCTCTTCGCACAATTCTTTTTCATCCCCCCCCTTTTCTACTCCGAAAAGTATAAGGAGTCCTTTCCTAATATCTGCGACCCTTTCACCGTCGATGTCCACATAAGCACTGTTAGCCCTTTGTATAACAAGTTTCATCTTATAATTTCCTTAATCTTAATCCCTGTAATCCTGAGAGATGCAAAATATAGTATACCGCCTATCACTATAACGGGGGGGATGATATTCAGCCCTGACAGATAAATACCGTATGTCGCCCCCCCCATTAGTAAACAGGCAAACAAGAGTTTTGAAACAAACAGAATATTATCCTTCAGCCTGTATCTATAGTCTCGCATTTTATAATATAAATACGCACAATTCAGTCCGGCGGCCAGACCGGATGCCAAAGCTATACCTGCGTGCCCCCCCATAGGCTTTATAAGTATTAAGTTAAATACCACATTTGCCACAAGCCCGATAAAAGCCCCCCCTTTCACCGGTGTTTTCATATCTTTTTCAGAGTGAAATACCCTGCTGAAAACATTTAAGAATGCATAAAACAGAAGACCTGCGGTATACATCTGTAAAGCCACAGCCGTGGATGCGACATTTTCTGCTGTAAAGTTCATTCTGGCGTACACAATATCTATTATAGGATGTGCCAGAACTATCAGCTGTTGTCGCAGGCAGCATAATAAGAAATATTGAATTTACGGCTTTATTTATCAGATCGTTTCTCTTATGGATATCCCCCCCGTCAGTGTTGGCTCTGCTTATCTCCGTCAGAGTGACAGTCCCAACAGCAACAGCAAACATCCCCCCCAGAGGAATTGGAATAATCTATTAGCATAATATAAATACGATATGCTCCCCCCCATAGCCAAGAAAGACGCAAGTATACGCCCAACCATAAAATTAACCTGATTAATCCCTACACCTGCAAGGGACGGTATAATAAGGTAAAATGTTTTGCGAACGTCTTTACTGAACCCGCCTGAAAGGGTCGGTCGATAGCCTTTTATCAAGGATGCCGCAACAACATATATGAGCTGAGCAACACCACCCAGAAAAACACCATAACAGAGGTACATTATATCCACACCTTTTGTATACCCGATCCATGCACCAATAATCATGGCGATGTTCAATATAGCGTGGAGGAATGTGGAATATAATAACTCCCTTTTAAGTTAAGAAAGCCTGAAAGCAAAGCACATATGGTGACAAAGAGCAGATACGGCATCAAAATGACCATCATATTTGACGCTGTGGTTATCAACTCCGTGTTATCAGCGTACCCGGGCATAAATAGTTTTATAATCTGCTCAGGAAAGATTGTCGTAAAAATAAGTATCACTGCAATCATTAAAGACACTGCAATAATCAGGCTCGTAATATAGTTGTCGGCAGCTTTGGAGCTTTTGTGTTTCATATTGTCACTGAGAAAAGGGACAAAGGCAGAAGAGAGTGCACCCTCAGCGAAAAAAGCTCTGAAAAGGTTGGGAATAGCGAATGCAACGAAAAAAAGCATCTGTCAGACCGCTTGCACCAAAATAACCTGCAACGGCAATGTCACGTATCAAACCAAATATTCTGCTGGTAAAAATACCCAGCCCGGATTTCAGCACTTTATGTATAAATCCTGACATGACAAATGTTTTCCTTTTTTTTTCATGCAAATTCACTTTACACCTTATATGACATCAGATATAATGTGTAAATAAAAAAAATGTTTTTAGTAAACGACATTTATAACGGAGATCAAGGTTATGACTAAATCAGAACTTATTGAAGTAATCGCAACTCAAAACCAGGATCTAACGAAAAAAACAAGTAGAGTTTATCGTTAATGGTGTTTTCTCATCTATCAAAGACGCACTTAACACTGGTGACAAAGTTGAAATCAGAGGTTTCGGCAGTTTTAAAATTAGAGAGAAAAATTCTAAAGTCGGACGCAATCCTAAGACTGGCGACAAGGTTGAAGTACCTTCTAAGAATGTACCTTACTTTAAGCCTGGTAAAGAGATTAAAGAGCTTCTGATAAAAGCTGACTAATCTAAAATTTGATGTCTGGTTGTCAGGACTGCCTGTCAACCAGCGTTGATTTTATGCTTTTGGAATAATACTTATGCCGTACATGTTCACGGCATATTACTGTGCGTATATTTTTAAACAAGCTATCCTTTTCAGATATCAACCTATCCTCTACCCTCTTATGCACCTCGAGCAGATTTTCAGTTTCACTCTTAACTTCAGCTTTGTTTTCTATTTTTTTTAAGCGTCTGTGTCAATTGCTGCAGGCTGGAGGAATAGGCTTCGTATCTCTTAAGAAACTTATCATCCATCTCTGAATTAATGAACTCTTCAGCTTTTTTTTATTGTGTTATTATATATTTGCAAAAAATTATTTTTAGACATAACGGTATGGTATAGAATTATCCTAAATATCTCAATAGAAAGTAGTCACTGGACTCAGTTTAGTTTTTATTCAAATGGATAAAACTGCATAACTGCGTCTGGACTCGCTTTTTTGTGAGCATTAATAGCGTTCTCAGGGTCATCAGCAAACTGTCTCTTGAGTTCTGCGATCATGTCTAATGCTTCCTCTTGAGACTGTATGGATGAATTGGAGACAACAGCCAGCCTGTTTTCATTACGAATGCCGATTACGTCAGCAATATATTGCTTCTCGTTATCATTGTTCTTTTCAGACCTTCCATTGTCTTGAACATTCTGAGAACCGTCAGATTGTGTTTTCTTCCTGTCGACAGCCATGAGTTTATCCCTCAGGTTGACAACAGAACCTTCAAAGTTAACTACCATATTTTGTTATCCGGCAAAGTTAATTGACTTATTCTCTTCCATTTCTGGTTTTGGTGTTCCCTCTTCCTTCTGGATAACATCTTTCCATGCTTCCCGGAGTGAAGACATAAGCTTAATTACACTTTCGATTTTTTTTCCTGACTCTTCTCTTTATTAGCCTCGATAAGCTGCCAGATCATAAAATCGTACAGTCTCATAAGGTTTCTGGAGATGTCACCCACATCCATGTTCAGTGTAGACATAAGCTCATAAATAATGTTTTGTGCTTTCATAATATTATTATGCGCTTCTGGGATATTCTTTTCTTCTATCGCTTTGATAGAAATACGCATAAATTTGATTGCACCATCATACAGAAGAAGCACCAATTTCCCTTTTGTTGCACCTTCTACTTCCTGTTTGATGTAATTCTTGTAAGGACTCTGCATATAAACGACTCCTTTCGTTAATATTAGCCACCACCGGCCTGAGCAAAATCAGCCGACTGTGACTGTGCATCAGCGATAGCCATTTCCATCGCTGTGAATTGCTTCCAATATCTCTCAAGCTGATTCTCTACCCTATCCTCTTGAGCGATGATTCTCTTTTCCATTCGGAGAAGATCATTGTTAATACTACCATTTATACCCAGCTTATTCCCGATCATCCCTTCGTCGCCAATATATCGGTCAACTAGAACATCATTGAAATATCTGGACCAGCCTAGTTCATTCAGATATGCATTATAGTTGCTGGTATAGTTTGCACTCCCCCCCTTTTCAGGTTCGGTAGGTGCATTTGCAAAAAAGTTAAATACATCATTCGGGTTTTCCTTAATCGCAGTCATGAATTTTGAGTTATCTTTTAACTCTTTTGCTATCTCTTCATAATCGGTTGAAAACTCTACAAGATAACCTTTAAATTCAGTATCAAGGTCACCTGCTCCCGCAACTTTAATGCCTAAGTCTGACATATCGTTGATAGCCCCCCCTGTGATTCCAGGTCTTTCAGAAAAGAATGTTTTCCTCATTATGGTATCAAGGTTTCTAAGCTCCGCACTTCGCCTTATGATGTCATATTTATTATATTTTTCATATTTTTCCAGATATGCCTCAAGGTCAGCTTCCCCCCCCATACCTTCTTTGTCGGCTTCGGACAAATGCTTGGTATAATCGTCTTCAGAATCTTCCTTTTCAGGAATATCTAAAGCCATCATCACTTCATTGTAATGGGCTATGAACTTTGCGAAAGCATCTACAGCTTTATCAGAATCTACCTCTATGTTGATAGATGCAGAACCAGTGCTCGCACCGTTCAGGCTGAGAGTAACGCCATTAATGATATCACTCACAGCATTAGTCTCACGGACATATGTAGTCCCGTCGACAGTAAGGATAGCTCTCTGCCCTGATTCACCTATTGTCTTGGTCGTTGTAGGATCATTAGTAAGGTTAAAAGCCGCAAGCAGGTTGCTTGTATCATTCGGAGATCCCACCTCTATGTCGTCGATATTGTCTGAGCGAAGTGTAACCTTATCGGATATAGTATCATACCCCCCCATGGTCACGCCTGCACCTGATTTGTTCACTTTCTCTATAACGTCATTGATGGACTCGGTGGCAACATCCACATAGATGGAAACACCGTTTATGGTGAAAGTTCCAGTAAATGGGTAAAGTGTTAAGCCTGAATCACTCAGTTTTGTATCCGTGCTTATACTGCCTGCAGTTGTTCCTTTGGCAAGCACAGGGCTGCTATTATAATCCAGCTTCATGAGCTTATAATATTACTTGTGTCGCCATAAGCTCCGAGACTTATATTTGTCGCCCCCCGGGGGGATATTCGATTTTAAAACGAATTGATCTTCTGTGCTGTCATAAGATGCAGTCACACCTGCACCTGAGGAGTTGATAATACCCATCAGGTCATTTACAGAAATGTCTGTATAGTCTTCAACAGTTATCTTTACACCATTGATTGTGAAATAACCATTAGCGTCTGTGCTGACAACTTCATCAAAACCTGCCGTATCCAATCCTTTAGAGGTTATATTAAGCCCTCCTCCGGATGAAGCTGCGGCACTGGTATATGTTGTGTATGTATCAGAAGACACCTTTAATGAGGCATCCTGTGCTATTGTAAATGTTCCTTCGGCAAGACTGGTAGCGTTGAGTTCAAAAGTCGCATTCGAAACAACCCCCCCTGATATATTATTAAAGATTTTATTGTCAAGATTAGCAAGGCTGTCAGCCACATGATATTTCATTATCTTAGAGGTTGAGCTTGTGGAAGGCGTATAAGCTTCAGCAAAACCCAGTTCGTCCCTGAGACTGCCTGCATCCGTCCCTGCAACCTCAATTTTATAATCATCAACCGTCGTTTCATATAGAGCCATATTCCATACACCGGCGTTGTGCTCTGCACGTATAGCTAAATACTGAGTAGAGTTTGTCCCCCCCATGGCTGAGTTCAAATCCTCGTTTAAAGCGTATTCGAGTCTCGCAGCCAGATCGTTTATATCCTCTCCGACCGAGCCGAATGTATTAGTAACGGTCAATGTCTGTGCATTTCCGTTTTTATCTTCATAATTAACAGAGAAACTGCCTGTAAATGCGGACAGAAGCTCACCATATGCATCGACATTCGCACCGTCAACAGTATCCCCCCCTTTTGCTTTGGAAATTGACCCCCCCACATTCGATACACTCATCTCAGTGGTGGAGATATAATCAGCTCCGGAGGCGGCAACTGTCACCTTATGCACACCTTCAAGGTAATCATTAGAGAGTCCTGTCACCTTAGTAACATTAGCCCCCCCTGCCGAAGAGAGTGAATATCGGGCATATGAGCTTGTTGCCAGTGAGTTCTTGGCAATTTGATCAATCTGAATCGAATGATTCCCCCCCACCGCAGCGGAAGTTGTAGCCGTTGCAGTTACGACAGAAGAGTTTGTAGAAGTAGTAAGTTTGGTTTTAAAAGTAGATTCAAGACGCATATTAAGCAGATCAGACGACAATGCACTGAGCTTGTCGTTATAGTCTGAATAAACTTCATTCTCAAATTTTTTTTGTATTCGTAATCGCCATACAGTCTATCTACAGGAACTTTAGCCTGCACTAATAACTTTTCAACGATTCCGTTCGTATCCATTCCTGATACAATACCACCAACCTGTATTCCTGCCATCCTTGACGCTCCTATGGTTATCAGACATATCGGATAATCTGATTATTTCTTAAGAAAAAAAATTTGCCACATCAGCAAAAATGTACTAAAACCACTGCATGAAAAAAAATACTTGTGTACGACTGCGACGGTGTACTCTTCGACAGCACCGAAGCGATAAAAGGCTATTACGATTTCGTGTTCGCTAAGTTCAATCTTCCATTGATAGACTGGACCAACGAAAAAAAACCTTCAGCTCGCCATGATGAGCACCAGTAAAGAGATTATCCGTGCGTTTGCCACCGATAACGACCTGAATGATGAGATGCTCACCTTTGCCGCACAGACAAATTTCAGGCAGTTTCTTCCCCCCCTTATGATACCCAAACCTAAGGTCTATGAAACTCTCGAAAAGCTCACAGAACTCGGTCACACCCTTACAGTATGTACTAACAGAGGCATTTCTCTCGCATATCTTTTAGAACACTTCGATATGGGAAATTATTTCACTTACTCTGTTACCACTATGGATGTAGCAAAACCGAAGCCAGATCCGGAAGGGATATACTTGATTATGGATAAATTTAAAGCGAGTAAGGAGCAGCTGCTTTTCATAGGGGGGGATGCTTATACTGATTATCATGCTGCAAAAGCCGCAGACGTAAAGTTTCTCGCATTTGAAAACAAGCTGGAAGAGAGCACCGTAATCAACTGTCATTCAGAGATTTTCGACCACTTATAAAATTGAAAAGCGGGTCAGAAGACCCGCTCCAAAAATTGTGCATTCGCTTGTTAACGTATTATAAGCGACCACACTTTCCTGTTTGCTATAATTCATACTACCATTGACATTTAGTAAAAATCAAGCTTCAATTCTATAATATTAACTATTTGGAGACTATTATGTCATTTCGCTTTTCTTTTGATATGGGGGGGTCAAACTCGATAGGCTGGTGCGTTTATAAACTGAATGTTGACAAAAAACCGATTCAGATAATGGATGCAGGTTCAAGAATATTTCACGACGGAATGGACGGCACAGGAGCTGCCGCTGTACCGAAAAATATGAACCGCAGAATGAAACGGTCGGAAAGGCGGAATAAAGACAGGTATAAAATACGCCGCAAACAGCTTATGGATACCCTGATAGAATATAACCTGATGCCCGACAATGAACCTGAAAGAAAAGCATTAGAACTGATAGATCCATATTATCTGAGATATCAGGCTCTGGAAAGAGAGCTTACACCGCATGAGCTTGGCAGAGCTATATTTCATATTAACCAACGCAGGGGGGGATTTAAGAGTAACAGGAAAGCTGACAGCAAAGAGGCTGAAGCTGGTGTTATGAAATCCTCTATCTCTGCTTTCAGACAGGCAATGAACGAAGCAGGTGTGAGAACCGCAGGAGAGATGCTTTACTTCAGAAAGTGTGCGGACAAAGGCACGAGAGCACGCAGACACGGATCAAGTGCTAAAGACCTATATGATATCTATATAGACAGAGATATGATAAGGGATGAACTTAATTGTATATGGGAGATTCAGCAACAATATCTGCAGAACGTAATCACTGACAAAAACTTTCAAAAAATATCAGATATCATACTTGATCAACGCCCTTTAGCTCCACAAACAGTGGGCAGGTGTTCTTGTGAACCTGAGGAGTTCAGAGCTCCCAAGGCTCTCCCTATAGCTCAAAGATTCAGGATATTGCAATTAGCAACAGACATGAATTTACGATATCAGGATTTCACCTCTCGCCCTCTCACGGATAACGAACGTGAAATAGTCATAAAGTCACTTCTTACACAACAAAATGTCAGCTTCGACAGCCTTAAAAAGAAGTTAAAACTGGACTCAAGTATAATCTTCAGCCATGAGCACATGAAAACACTTAAAGGTGATGAAACAGCAGGAAAACTGCGTGGAACAAAACTATACGGTAAAGACTGGGACAAACTTTCGATATCCGATCAGTCTGCAATAGTCAAAAAACTTTTAACCGCTGAAACAGAAGAAGAGATCATCGAATTTCTTATAAAGGATTTCAAACTGGATGCCGACCGTGCTGCTGCAATAGCAAAATTTCACCCTGTCGACGGCCATATGAGTTTCTGTGAAAAAGTTTTGGAAAAACTGTGTATCAGGATGGAGAAAGGCGAAACACTGACTCAGGCTCTGGAGAATGAAGGGTATGGAGACAGAAACCCGAAACTGGACGGCTCTCAGGCATCCCTCCCCCCCTATTACGGAAAAATTCTCTCAGGGCATATAGTCCCCCCCGGCTCAGGTAAAGAAGAGGACGAAGAAGAGTCAAGATATGGCAAGATATCAAATCCCACGGTTCACATAGCACTCAATCAGCTCAAAAAGATTACTAACAAGCTTATCGAGAAATACGACAAACCCGAACAGATAGTTTTGGAACTCGCCAGAGAGCTGAAGATGAACAAAGAACAAAAAGCAAAACTTCAGAAAAAGCAAAGAGAGAATGAAAAACGTAATGAAGAGTATGTTGATAAGTATTTTGACCCAATGGGATTAAAAAAACAACCGTGAGAACAGGGACAGACTAATCCTGTGGGAAGAGCTTTCTGAGTCTCCTCAAAACAGAGCGTGTGTTTATTGCGGACAGAATATTTCGCAGACGTCACTCTTTAGCTCTGAGGTCGAAGTGGAGCATATACTCCTTTAAAGACTCTTGACAACAGCATGGCAAACAGGACTGTGAGCCACAGAAAGTGCAACAGAGATAAAGGAGATCAATCCCCCCCTTATGAAGCTTTCGGAGAAAAACACGGCTGGCTGGAGCTTCTAGCCAGAGCTGACAGACTGCCAAACAACAAAAGATGGCGTTTTCAGCCTGATGCCATGGACAGGTTTGAGGGTGAGAGTGATTTCATTGACAGGCAGCTCACCGACACACAGTATATGTCGAAAATTGCATCTTTATATTTAACCGCTGTATGCACTGACGTATGGACTGTGAACGGCAGCCTTACCTCTATGGTACGTAACTGGACAGGGCTTGCCGGGCTTATCTCATTCAAAGGTCAAAAAAACAGAAATGACCATAGACATCACGCTGTGGATGCTATGGCAATCGGTATCATAGAGCGGTCTATGCTTCAGAATGTCAGCAGACTTGCAGGTCAGGGTAAGCTTGATAACCTGAATGGCAAAAACGGCTTTAACTGTAAATATGAGCCGTGGAAGCATTTTTTTTGAGGATGCCAAGTCTGTGTTTGACAAAATAAATGTATCTTACAAACAGCAGCACAAAAAAACAGGGCAGATTTTTTGAAGAGACAGCTTACGGAATACGCAAGGATGAAGATGACAACACTATGCTGGTCAGCAGGAAACCTTTGACGGCTATTTCAAAAAAAACAAGTAGGCAATATTTTAAGTAAAAAAAATCAGAAATGATCTGGAACAAATCTATTCAATAGCAGGTGATAATGCCGTGGATATTAAACTTGCTTTAGACGAATACACAAATAGAACAGGAACACATAGTGCTCGTTTCAGCATTACCGATTCATCATACCACTCTGTCAAAGATAGAGCAGGCAAAGAGTATAAGGCGTATTCCACTGACGGTTATCACCATGTGGATGTATATGAGACATCAGATGGAGAGATTGGCTATGAAGCTGCCACATATTTAGATGTTGCCAGAGAAAAAACAGGATATATGCCGAAATGGAAAGGGATCAAACCAAGACCTAAACTATTATTGCGATTACATAAAAGAGACATTTTACAACTAGATGGAGATAACACGTACTACGTCGTACTTAAACTTGTACCGTCGGAATCAAATAAAAGATTTCACATAGCCCCCCCCATACAGATGGGTGGATTACAAAAGGATATTTTAGCTGATAAAGAGAGTGCCAAGAGCATTATGTTTACTGCTGTTAAAAAATATGGTGTTCGCAAAATTCGCATCGATGAGATCGGTCAGATAAGAAAACTGAGGTACTAGAGATGGATAAGGCTGTCATTGAGATCACCGAATCAGGCAGGCATCTATGTGTATCAAGAGGCTTCATGCTGGTGAAAGACCACGGAGAGTTACTTGGGAAAGTGCCTCTTGATGATATATCAGCCGTTATCACTAATTCGTACGGCGTTACATTCAGCAACAATATCATCATGGCACTGGCAGACCGCAATATCCCGATGATCTGCTGCGGAACAAATCATGTCCCTGCCGCAATTGTCTGGTCACTTGAAGGTAATTATCGTCAGGCAGCCTGTACAGATGCTCAGGCAGACGCTCCAAAAGCAACAAACAGAAAGCTTTGGCAATCCACTATCAAGTCTAAGATAATGATGCAGGCACTTTCATTGGAATATGCAGGTAAAAGCTCTGAACATTTGAAACAATTGTCCAAAGGTGTCAAATCAGGTGATGCAGAAAACCATGAAGCGAGAGCGGCTAAATACTATTGGCAGGCGTTGTTTGGTGAAGAGTTCAGGCGTGACAGAGACCTTGACGGAGCAAATGCTCTGCTTAATTACGGATATACGGTTTTACGTTCTCTTGTGGCGAGGGCTGTTATGGGGGGGGCAGGTCTGAATCCTGCTCTGGGGGGGATACATCACACTAACAGGCTGAACCCCGATGCGGCTTGTGGATGACCTCATAGAGCCATTCAGACCTATGGTGGATGCTTTGGTTTACCACATGGTTGAGCGTGGACAAAAAGATGTTGATAAAACAGCCAAAAAAGCATTGGGCACAATCCATTTTCTGCCATTAAAGACTAGTGACGGCGGTTCGACAATAGGTTTTTCTGTCAGAGACACTACTGTTTCCGTTGCAAAACTATATCTAAAAGAGACAAATAAGCCGATTTATCCGACTAATTTACCGGAACTTAAATATATCAGGGAGCATTATGAAAAATGTCAGGGATAGAATACTCAAAAGTGAGCGGACATAGGCTTATGTGGGTTATGGTAATGTTTGATCTTCCTGTTTTGACACCTGCGGAGATTAAAGAAGCAAACAAATTCAGAGATTTTTTAAAAGATTTGGGGGGGTTTGAAATGGCTCAATACTCTGTTTATATCCGCTTTGTGGGCAGCAAGGAGAAGAGTGAAAAATACGTTCGATCTGTAAAAAAACAAACTCCCCCCCCATGGGGGGGGAAAGTCGATATACTCTTTTTACGGATAAGCAGTATGAAAATATCATCTCTTTTGACTGCAGAGAACAAAAAGCAGGCAAAAAAAGCCCGAAGCATACATCCAATTCTAGGTTTAAGAGCAGTTTTTACGACATGAAACCTGCAAAAACGCCATATACACCAGCAGTATACACATCACCTATTATAGCAGACAGGAAAATGTGGTCAATACGCAACCAAATCTATCATAAGGTGTCTCCCGGCTAGATTATAGCAGACAGGAAAATGTGGTCAATACGCAACTTAAGAGTTCCATTGCTTCATCTATTTTTAAATTATAGCAGACAGGAAAATGTGGTCAATACGCAACCAGAAAGAAAATTGATAAAAATTCCCAACTATTATAGCAGACAGGAAAACAATTGCCATATATATTGCGATTGTTTCTGTTCAAAGCTAGCTAAAAAAACAATTGCCATATTTAATGCGATTGTTTCTGTACCAAGCTAGCTGACAAATGTGGTCAATCTCCAGTTAACGTTCAGCCTTTAGCCAATGACAAACCAACAACGTCATCATGGGGGGGAGAAGCCTGCTTCGACGTGATTCTATAACTGCTGCTTATATAACTGTTAAGGATTAGTCCAGCATGCCTTGACAATCTGATAACCGTAGATTCTTACGTCACTTCGTTTCACTCAGAATGACTCAAAACACATCATCGACTGTTGCTATTTATTAAACCTGCGTTTAAGTTCGGCAAATACACTGTATGGGATATTCATTTCGCCCCCCCTGCCTGTACCAAGACCTATGCTGAGCTGGTTGTCACCATGGAAATCACTGCCGCCTGAAACAGCCATATCATGCTCTAAGGCAATATCGCTGAGCAGGTTCTGCCTGTGCATATCAGTATCGGACGTATAGACCTCTATGCCGTCCAAACCTAGCCCTTTAAGGTATTTTATAAATGGAGAGTAAGATTTTTCATCCACATCCAAACTAAATGGATGTGCGAGGATGGCAACTCCGCCTGCTTCGTGGATAAGATTCAGAGAATCATGAAAATCCAGTGTTTCTCTGGCAACATAATAAGGTTTCCCTTTTGCCAGATATTTGTCAAAGGCTTCATCCATATCCTGCACTATCCCCCCCGTCTTACACAGGTATTTTGCAATATGCGGTCTTCCGAGTTCGCCTTCATTTTCTGATGAAATATCTTCCTGAGTGAGCTGTTTGCCAACAAGTTCGCTCACCAGTTTTATTATCTTATCGTTTCTGACCCTTCTGGCATCCTTTAGCTTGCCGAGAGCATCGTTTAGGTATTCATTCCTGTGATCCACGAAAAGACCAAGCAGATGGAATGTCCCCCCCGGTTCATAAGATACACTCAGCTCGACCCCCCCACTCACCCTTTCCAAATCTGAATCAACAGACAGAAATGACTCAATACCGCTGACGGTATCATGGTCGGTCAAAGCCAAAGCCTCAATACCAAGTTTTTCTGCGTACTTTACAAGTCGTTCCGGCGACATAGTGCCGTCAGAAAATGTAGAATGCGTATGTAAATCTATCATAATATAATCATTTTAAATTTTTGAAACACTCAGCACTTCCACAAGTGAAAGTGTATCCAGCATTTCATAGAGTCTCCTGTTCCCTGTTTTAATGCTGAAGTCTATACCGTCTGCCCTCTTCAGCTTCAGAAGAAAACCTATCAGTGCAGAATTCACAGTTAATGCGTCTTTAAAGTTTATGACAATTCCACTGGATTGCTGTGCAATCATGAGATTCATTGCAGACTTAAATTTGTCGTAATCTCCGAAATTAACAACACTCCCTTCAACATTAATTACATTCCCTTCGCTCGTTATATTCATCTTTAACCCCCCCTACTTACTATTTATCTTATCTATTAGGATATTAAGCTTGACCATCATCTCGCCGACAACATGCCTGAAGCCTTCGTATGAATCCTGCTGAGTAGCAACACTCTGGTTTGACGCTGCGTTCACAATCTCTATACCAAACTCATGCACCTTTTTGTGGAGCGGTTCGATATCAGAATACTCTTTATATTCACCGAAAACATCCTTAACTTCATTATAATAAATCTGCCCGAAACCGCACTCGTGGTGGTTTGTAACTTTAAATGTAAAGCTGGAATCCTGAACTGTCCTCTGTACATTGCTAAGGAAAACCGCATGAGCAATCTTAGCCCTGATAAGCGGTATCGCTTTGTTTGAGAGCTTAAATTTAGCGAATTCATCATCCATCATATGCAGTGCATTCACAATAAGGTTTGTGGCCTCTGACAAATCTTCAGACTTATTAAGCATCAGAGATGCATCTTTGGCAACAGTTTTAATGCTTTCACTGATCTCCACAGTCGTGGCTGTCTGCTCTTCCATAGCTGCTGCAATGCTCTCCATATTGCCGTTCACATTTTCAACAGAATCAACGATAGTTTCAAATGTTTCACTAACCCCCCCTGCGATATCCTCAGACTGTCTCGCAATTGCATCGCTGGCACTGTCGGTATTGGCAACAGTGTCCATAACGTCAGTACGTACCTTATTGATCACGGATGCAATCTCCGAGGTTGACTGCTGAGTCTTTTCAGCGAGTTTCCTAACCTCATCTGCAACTACAGCAAAGCCTCGTCCGGCCTCCCCCCCTGCACGTGCCGCCTCGATAGCCGCATTAAGGGCAAGAAGGTTTGTCTGATCTGCGATATCGTTAATAACTGAGACGACATCACCAATCCTTTCAGCCTCCTGCTGGAGATTATTTATCTGCATCTTAAGGTCATTCATAACCGCCTGAACTTCACTTGAGGAATTATTAACATTGTCTATTCTGCTCTTCCCTGTGGATGCCACGTCAACTGCTTCCTGCATAAGTCTGGACGCCTCATGGACATTACTTGCTATCTCATTGATAGTGTCGCTCATCTCCTGACTTGCGGCAGAAACCTGATTCGACACTTCGTAACTGTTATGTGCCGAAAGCGTCGTGTCTGAAACTATACTGATGAGCGGAACGACTGCATCCCCCCCCGCCTTAGAGACGTGGGTAAGTGTATTTGAAAGGTTAACGTCAATATTTTCTACAAAATCATTAATACTGTCGTAAAGGACTCTAACCTCGTTCTTCTCTTTCATAATAAGCCTTTTGGTCAGGTCACCATTTCCGCTTGTGAGGTCATGAACACTTGCAGAGAGCCTGTTGATATTCATGAGAACAACTTTAACGATAACAAACATAAGGATTATGAGAGATACAAGACTGATAGCAAACAGAGTCAAGAATAATGCTTTTGTCTTATTAGCCGCTGAGAGTTTTTCTTTCATCTCCAGCAGTATCTGATCTGCAAAATAGTTTTCAGTTTTTTTCAGCAGGTTTATCTTTTGTGTGATGGTTGCGAACCAATAAGGAGCATCTACCCCCCCAAAACCGCCTGTAGCGTGATTTTTATAAGCTGATTCCCTCATCTCATTTACTTTATCTACAGGTTCACCCTGAACAGTCTCTTCGAAAAACTTCACGAAATCCTTGCCGGCAGTGAGTTTGAAAGATTCAAGGTAGCTGTTTTGTTCAGTAACGAGAACGATAAACTTCTCATACATCCCCCCCTTGCCGAACTTATCTGCGGCAAAAGTATTTGAAAGAACGGCACGCTCTATACCTGCACGCTCTTTAGAGAGTAGAAAATTTGCATATGCATTGAGGCTTTTGGCTAGTCCGGTATCACTCATCATCTTACCTATTTCGCCGACAGTATTAAGAAGTAAAGCATTAATTTTGGTATAGTATGCGACCTCTTCCTGTACGGATATCTGCAATCCGTCAACCCTTGTCCTGATATTGGACAGCCTGTCCAGTTCGCTCATACCCTGTTTATAAAATGAATTAAAACCATCATTGTAGTCTTCAAATTTAAAATCTTTAGTAAACTCTTTGACATCGTTGAGCTTCTCAAGTGTGAGAACTCGCTGTTTGGCCAAAGTATCTTTGAATTTTGTACCTTTACTGCCCAGAAAACCCGCAGAAGCTCCCCCCCGCTCCTTTTGAGTCTCATGCACCAGATTACTGATCTTTACCGAAAGCTCTGTCGCTTTCGCATATTTTTCCATCTCACTGCTCACAGATATTTTATCTAACAGCAGGTTAGTAGAAAATATCAATAGTGCAACAACAGGGAACAAAAGTGATCCGAATAACTGGAATTTGATAGATAAATTTTTCATAATAAGCCCCCCCAAATAATCTCTCGCTTGATTGTGTATTAATTATAAATTTAACAAATTAAAACTGCAACTTAATAATTATTATTTTTGTCCATACTATCAACGAATTTTATAATTTCTCTTGTTATTAAATATCTAACAGTATATATTTTCACCAATGCAACCAGTACATTATGTATTCTACAGAGCTTGTGTAAACTTAATAGGAATCGGATTCGCCTCTTTGATACTGCCTGGCATATCCGTCAGTGGATTTATGCCTTTATTTATATCAGGCATAATACTAACCTTTTTCCAAACATTCCTGAGACCTATTTTAGTCCTATTGACTCTCCCTTTCCAGATTCTGAGTCTGGGGGGGATAGGCTATATAATAATCAACTCATTCTTGTTGAAACTAACTGCCAATTTCCTATCGGGTATAGAAATAACAGGTTTCTGGTCTGCTTTTTTTCGGTGCTATTTTTATCAGTTTTATTAATATGGTTTTTGATATATTCTCATCAAACAGCAGAGTCAAAATCTACTACCGTAATAATGGAGACAGCTAGAGATGAAAAAGAAATTATTCAAAATGATATTTATAGACGAAGATAAAAAAAATACAGACCATACATGCGTCACAGCTCAATCCGTCCTCTTTTCTGGGCTGGTGGAGATATCCGACATCGTGTTTATAGATCAGTCAGAGCTTATCATTGCTCCTGACGACGGAAACCTTAAAGTAAAATTTAAAAATGTCGAAAGATCTTACCTGCCGCTTAATTCAATTGTAAGAATAGATGAAGTTATGATAGAGAAAGAAACACCCGTCATAAGACTATACAGCGAAACTAAAGATGAAAACCCTTCATAAATATATACTTAAAGAGATATTTCCAATTTTTTTTCTTGGTAATATTTTCTTCGTTCTGCTTCTGCTTCTGGATAAACTTATCGACCTTGCAGATCTGTTTTTTACAAAAAAAACGTCCCGGGTTATCTCATAATACAAACTATTATCTTTTATATGCCGTCATTCCTTGTGATCACTATACCTACTTCGGCTATGCTGGCTGTTATGATAGGTTTCGGACGTTTATCCTCTGACAGTGAGATAATCGCTATGAGAGCGTCTGGAGCAGGCAAATCTTTCTTCACTTACCCTACTATATTTTTCGGAGTTACTGCATTTGCCATAGGTATTATGATGAGCTTCTGGCTTATGCCGCTCGGTAGTGCAAGTGCTATCAACAATTTATCGAAAATGGCAAAGCTTGTCTCCATCAAAGATCTTAAGCCTAAAGAACTGTATAATGAAATCCCCCCCGGCATGGTCTTTTATGCTGTAGAAAAAGAGAGTGATGCAAGTTACAACAAGATGATAATCATAGACAAACAGCAAAATTCCATCATAACAGCGAACAAGGCCGACATTCTCCCATCTGGGAATGCAGGACTGCTGATGGATTTAAAAGACGGCAGAATTGTAACTATTAACGAGGACGGCAGGCATTCCAAAATCAATTTTGATACATTTAAACTCAACTCTCCGCTTCTCACTCCTGACGGGTTCAGTGTGAATTCTGAGCGTTTAATGACTACAAAAGACCTGTTTAAAAATTACGATAAAGCCCCCCCGATATATAGATTTGAGATTTCAAAAAGGGTAGCTATGCCTTTCGCGGCGATTATTATGAGTATCTTCGGTATGAGTCTGGGCATCTTCTTTCACAGAAGCGGCCGCTCACTCGCCATCCCTATAACCATAGCTGTGGTAGCTGTATATAATATCCTGTTCTTTACTTCGCAGAACTTCGCGACATCAGGCAGAGCTGAACCTTTACTCTCTGCGTGGATACCTAATATTATATTTGCACTGATTGCAGTTTTCTTTTACAGGAGAGCTGTATGATGTCAAAATTTAACAAATACATCATAACTTTATTTATAAAATATACACTGATAGTCCAAGTTTTTGTTGCTATCATCACCCTTATTGCGAACACCTTCCAGCATACAAAAATGCTGAATGAATACAATATTACTTTCTATACGCTCATCATTTATGATGTGATGAAGATACCATACCTACTCTATACAACCATGCCTATGACAATAGTCGTCTCCACAATGCTGGTAATGGTATCACTCCTCAAAAGCAATGAACTGCTGGCATATGTTTCACTCGGAGGCAAGATACGCAACATGGCTCTCCCATTCTTTATAAGCGGTTTCATTTTGGCAGGTCTGCTGTATTATGCAGCGGATACAATCAACCCTAAAACGATGCTGAAGCGTGAAAAATACGCCTATGAACACATAAAAAAGAAGAAATTCAGAGCGTCAGGTAAACTGACTGACCTATGGCTGAAAGAAACAGACGATGTTTTCTTGAATATAGACTTCATGGACCCTACTCAGAAAAAGATAATGGGTGTAAAGGAATATCACCTAAATGAAGATTTTCAAGTGGATAAATTAGTTACATACGATTCAGCAAATTTTATAAACGACAAATGGCAAATCAGCAATATCAAGACTTACACTATGCACCCTGTTCCGAAGCAAATCGACGGCAAAAGCAGTTTAGCTCAGGACAGAGAGCTTTTTGACGAGCTGACAAGCCTCCCTGTTCTAAAGCCTCAATACCTCTCCCTAAAGGAGATACAGAGGATATCCGCAGTTCTAAAAAAAACAGGATCTCAATACAGCCAAATATGAGCTTCAGCTATATAAGTCTTATGCCCATGCTCTCAGTGTTGTGGTCATTATATTAGTTATCTTTCCGCTGTGTATAGGTTTTTCAAGAAACCATTCGTATATCGGTGTTGCGTCCAAATCATTGTTTACAGGTTTTGGGTATTGGCTGACCATGGCATCTTTCCAATCTTTGGGGGGGAAGACAGGGCTTTTCGACCCTTTCACAGCCAGCTTTATGCCAATCGCCCTATTCTTTTTGCTGGCGGTATTCCTGATTTATAAACGTGAGAGAGCTGGATAACATTTCACTATTGCGGAACAATTTCAAGTTTGACTTTACCAACATACTAAGCTAATATCTTTCTTTCTGAATATAATATAACCAAAATTTAAGGAGTATATAATATGGGCAAAGTAGCAGTTCTCCCGGGTGACGGGATCGGACCAGAGGTTATGCAGCAGGCAGTCAAAGTGCTGGATAAGGTCTCTGAAAAATATGGAAAAAAAATTTGACTTTACATTCGCTGACGTAGGCGGAATAGCTATAGACAATCACGGCACACCGCTGCCTGATGAAACACTTAAACTTTGCGAAGCGTCAGACGCTATCCTTTTTGGTTCTGTCGGCGGTCCTAAGTGGGAAAACCTCCCGCCTCAGCAGCAGCCTGAGCGTGGAGCTCTCCTCCCCCCCCTTCGTGCTCACTTTAAGCTTTTCTGCAACATCAGACCTATCAAAATCTTTAACCCTCTCAAGTCAGCTTCATCGCTGAAAGAGGAATACATACCTAACGGTCTTGACCTTGTTTTCTTCCGTGAACTGACAGGCGGTATCTATTTCGGTCAGCCGAAAGAGATCAATGCGGACAGAACAATGGGGGGGCTTGATACAATGATCTACACTAAGCCTGAGATAGAGCGTATTGCAAGGCTCGCTTTTGAAGCTGCCAGACTCCGCAATAAGAAAGTTTGCTCAGTTGACAAGGCAAACGTCCTTATGAACTCTATCGTATGGAGAGAGACTGTTATAGAGCTTCATAAAGAGTATTCAGACGTTGAGCTTACACATATGTATGTCGACAATGCAGCTATGCAGCTTGTTCGCAACCCTTCGCAGTTTGACGTTGTGGTTACAGGTAATATGTTCGGCGATATCCTCTCGGATGCGGCGGCAATGCTTACAGGTTCACTCGGAATGCTCCCTTCAGCCTCTATAAACGAGTCTAAGTTTGGTCTTTATGAGCCTATCGGCGGAACAGCTCCGGATATCGCAGGTCAGAACATAGCTAACCCTATCGCACAGGTTCTCTCTGCGGCTCTTATGCTTCGTTATACATTTGGAATGGATGAGGCGGCATGTGCTATAGAAGACGCTATTGAAAACATCCTCGAAGAAGGATACAGAACAGGCGATATCTACAACAAAGGGACAGACCAGAAACTCGTTAAAACCGACGAAATGGGCGACCTCATAGCTTCACGTATTTAATAGTGTTTTTCGCCTTAGCGGCGAGAATTAAAATATAACTTCAAGCGGCTCATGCAGAAATGTGTGAGCCGTTTTTATTTACTTACTATCTACATATGATAATATTTTAATAATAAGTTTTTGTTTTTATATGGGGGGGAAAATGATGAGATCGAAAAAAGCATACCTTAATAGATTTGCTAATTCAAAAACATTCAATAAGAAAAAATATTTAACAATAGATATCCATAAAGATAAGCAAGAAAAAGCATTAGATTATGCTCTTGATATCAGAAAGTTTGAAATTGAGCTTTACTGGAAACGATCCACATATTTTTGGGCTCTATTGTTAGCGTTAGCAACAGGATTCTTCATTAGTATTAAAGAAGGATATTATGAATATTCGTTCGTTCTATCTAATATAGGTTTCATTTTTTTTCTGTATCTTGGTTTTTAGCTAACAAAGGGAGTAAATACTGGCAAGAGAACTGGGAATCACATGTGGATGCATTACAAAATGAATACATAGGTCCTTTATATACTTTGGTAAAAAAATCAGAAAAAACCGACAATTCGTTCAACAGAGAATACCAAAATGATACAGAAATTAAAGCAATACTAAAATCCAGCCGATATTCAGTGAGTAAAATCAACCAATTAATTAGCCTGTATATTAGTATCCTATGGGGGGGTCTATATATAACATCAATAGTCTTGCTTCAAATCTTTCTCCCAATTATAGGAGGAGCAAACTGCACTTTATTCATCCCAAAAAACCATACTTTATTTGGTACACTGTTAATATTTTTAATTTTTGCCATAACTATGATTTTCACTAGGTTACTCATTGTAAATGCACGCACTAATGACAACCAATCAGCAAACACAATTGAGTTTGAAGAAAGGTCATCGAATTTTCCTGAATCATAATTGTCAAGCGGCTCATGCAGAAATGTGTGAGCCGTTTTTTTTGTGAGTGGATTTAACAATAAACTGACCAAATATATCTGATTTCTTATATTCAAACAAATTAGAATCTTGTTCCATATAGAAAAATACCCTGCACTTTTATTTTCTCAATTCAATAATTAATTTCTTAATAATAAACAAATAATATTCGTAAAAGTAAACATTCCGGTTATTGAATATAAAAACAGTTCATAATATTAACATATTAAATACTATATTTATCAATATTTTGTATCATACAAATTCGTTACATCTAATTTACATTATTTTTCAATTGACACACAATTTTTGTTCACTATAATAAACAGCATAGATTTTATAAAAGAGGTATATTTTGGAGTTTGGACAAACCGTCAAGGAACTTAGACTAAAACGCAAGATGACACTGAGAGACCTCTCCAAAGAGAGTGGATGCAGTATATCTTTCCTGTCGCAGCTTGAGCGTGACTTAATGTCTCCCACAGTTGCCAGCCTCAGAAAGATAGCCGATGCTCTGGGCGTGACAATCACCTCGTTCTTTGCAAATGACGAAGGCGAAAAGGACAGCATAGTTGTCCGCAAGGATGAAAGAGTACGCATAGGTTCGAAAGCCTCCAAGGTTACTTATGAATCCCTTAAACCGAGAGAAGCCAATTCAATATTAGAGCCGCTTTATCATATACTTGAAAAAGGGGGGGCTTACAGCGGCGACGATAACAATATGCATCTCGGTGAAGAGTTTGTATTTGTTCTCGAAGGTCAGATAGAGCTTACTGTCGATGAAAAATCCATGATCCTCAATGAAGGTGACAGTGCAGTTTATAACTCGAATATCCCACATAGATGGAAAAATACTTTTGACGGTCAAACAATCCTCATTTGGGTTAATACGCCGCCAACATTCTAATATTTGGAGAAATAAAAAATGATAAATAGCCTAATTGCAAACACCCTCCCATTTATGCCGAAAGGCCTTGTGGCACTTTTTGCAAAGAGATATGTCGCAGGCAACACACCAGAGGATGCCTTCAATTTCACCAGAGAGATCAACAAAGAAGGTGCAGTGGGGGGGACTATCGACCTGCTGGGAGAATTCACGGAAGACCCTGTGAAGGCAAAAGAGACTGTTGAGATGTACAAACTTGTTCTTGATAATATCGAAAAGGACAAACTGGGTACTAACATCTCTATCAAGCCTACCGCTTTTGGTGCACTCCTTAACATGGATGTATGTACAAAAAAACCTCACTGAGGTTATCGAGTATGCATACAAGAAAGGTATTTTCGTCCGTATCGATATGGAAAACCACCCATATACAGATTACACAATCGATCTGTACCTTAAACTCAACCAGAGAATGCCTAAATGCTGCGGTACAGTGCTTCAGTCCTATATGAAGCGTAACCTGAGTGACATTGAGCACATCACAGCCAATATCGATCAGGCTAATATCCGCTTATGTAAAGGTATCTACCGTGAGCCGGCAGATGTCGCATACCACAACAGACAGAAAGTACAGGAAAACTTTCTCGACAGCCTCGATCTTCTCTTCGAAAAGGGAGCTTATGTGGGTATAGCTACTCACGATGATGTTCTTATAGACGGTGCTTACGACCTCATCAAAAAGCACAAACTTGAAAAAGAGCAGTATGAGTTCCAGATGCTTCTTGGCGTTCGTTCAGAGCTTAAGAAGAAACTTCTCGCTGACGGACACACACTTCGCATCTACACACCTTTTGGTGAAGACTGGCTTCCATACAGCCTCAGAAGACTTAAGGAAAACCCAGCAATAGTCGGTTCAGCCATCAAAGGCTTTCTGACTGGCGGCAAATAAAATATAAACACCTAATAATAAGGGAGTATACAAATGAACAATAGTGTATTTAATGTTCCGTTTCCAACCAACGAACCTGTTCTCGAATACAAAGAAGGGAGCAAAGAGAAAGCAGAACTGAAAGCAGCTTTAAAAGAGCTGTCTGAGCAGTATATAGAAATCCCTGTAATGATCGGCGGAGAAGAGATCAAGACCGGTACAACAGTCGAGATCACAGCCCCCCCTTTCGACCACAGTATCAAACTCGGTAAATACCATCAGGCAGGCCCTGAAGAGATTCAGAAGTCTATAGATGTTTCTATGGCTGCAAGAAAAGCATGGGGGGGCAAAATGCCATGGTTTCACAGAGCAGGAATATTCCTGAAAGCGGCTGAACTTATGAGCACTAAATACCGTGCACAGATGAATGCAGCTACAATGCTCTCAATCGGTAAAACAGCGGTTCAGGCTGAGATAGACTCTGCATGTGAGATTATCGACTTCCTGAGATTCAACGTTTACTTTATGCAGCAGATATATGCTGAGCAGCCGATGCATAACTCTAAAGGTGTATGGAACAGCCTTCAGTACCGCCCTCTTGAGGGATTTGTACTCGCTGTGACACCGTTCAACTTTACAGCTATCGCAGGTAACCTCCCTACTGCTCCGGCTATGATGGGTAATGTATGTATATGGAAGCCGTCTACAGATGCTGTATATGTGCCATACCTTATGATGAAGATTTTCCAAGAGGCAGGACTTCCTGATGGCGTTATCAACCTCATCCCATGTAAGTCATCTAACCTCTCCAACATAGCTTTCACAAGCCCAGATTTCGGCGGTATCCACTTCACAGGCGGTACTTCCACATTTAAAACTATCTGGGAAACTATCGGTAAAAACATCTGGGATTACAAGTCATATCCAAGAATCGTCGGCGAGACAGGCGGTAAGGACTTTATCTTTGTTCACAACTCAGCCCCCCCTCTCGAAGAGGTTGTTGTTGCATCAGTAAGGGGGGGTGCATACGAGTATCAGGGTCAGAAATGTTCCGCTGCTTCACGTGCATACATACCTATGAGCATGAAAGACGCTTACCTCAAACGCATGAAGGAAGTTATGGGAACTATCAAGATGGGTTCACCTTTTGATTTCACTAACTTTATGACTGCATGTGTTTCTAAAAAGGCTTTCGATGATATCACAAGCTATATCGATTTCGCTAAAGAAGCATCCGATGCTGAGATAGTTGTAGGCGGTAATTATGACAGCTCAAAAGGCTGGTTCATCGACCCTACCCTCATCATTACACAAAACCTTGAATTTAAAACTTTCAAAGAAGAGATTTTCGGACCTGTTCTGACAGTCACTTTCTATGAAGATGAGAAATATGAAGAATATCTGAAACTCTGTAACTCAGGTAACGAGTATGCTCTTACCGGTGCTATCTTTGCTCAAGATAGAAATGCAATCAATCTGGCTTTTGAGCTTATGGAAGATTCCGCAGGAAACTTCTATATCAATGACAAACCTACAGGTGCAGTTGTTGGTCAGCAGCCGTTTGGCGGCGGAAGAGGATCAGGTACAAACGATAAGGCAGGAAGTTATCTTAACCTTATCAGATGGGTAAACACTCGTACTGTCAAAGAGAATTTCGTTCCACCTGTGGCTATTGAATATCCACACATGGAAGCGGAATAAGCTAATTTATTGATAAAGTACGAAGAACGTAGTATTATTAGCATGGATAATAGTGGCTATTAGGTCACTCTTCAAACCCATACTACAAATGGTAGTATGAAAATTAACGGAGGACTCTATGAAGAAAATGTTGAGCATGTCTCTTATGATCCTTGTATCTGCTCTTTTTGCAGCTACAGCATTTGCAGACACAATCAAGATTGGTGTACAGGCACCAACAACTGGTCAATACGCTAACGAAGGTCAGGGTATCGACAACGCTGCAAGACTTCTCGCTGAGCAGTACAATGCTAAAGGCGGACTTCTTGGTAAGAAACTTGAAGTTTTTACATGTGACGACGAAGGTCAGGCTATGAAGGCTTCTATCTGTGCTAAAGAACTTGTACAGAAAGGCGTTATCATGATTATCGGTTCTTATACTTCCGGTGCTGCTCTTGCTGCACAGAAGACATATTACCGTGCCGGTGTTCTTCAGACTACTGACGGAACATCTGACGACCTCGTAAAAGCAGGTTACTGGACATTCTTCAGAAACTCTAACCCTAACTCAGCTGCTGCAGTTTTCACAGCTGACTATATGGTTAACTTTAAGAAATATAAGAGAATCGCTGTTGTTTCAGACTTCTCAAGTTATGCAACAGGTCTTGCTGATTCAGTTATCAAAGAGATCAAAAAGGTAAACGGAAACATTATAGATTACAGTAAGATCAAGTCTAAGAGCCAGAACTTTACACCTGTTCTTACAAAGATCAAGTCTATGAACCCTGACGCTATCTACTTTGCAGGTTACTACTCAGACGGTGGTCTCCTCAGAGCTCAGCAGGCTCAGCTTGGTATCAATGCTGATTTCATCGGTGGTGATGCTAACGATAACGCTGAATTCATCAACCTTGCAGGATCAGCGGCTGCCGGTTCTAAGATCATTAACGTTCCTACACCTGACATGCTTGCTTATGACAGTGCGAAGAAATTCCTCGCTGCATACGAAGCTAAGTATGGTAAGAAGATGCCTTCTACATGGGCACTCCTTAACGCTGACGGTATGCTTGCATTCCTTACAGCTATCGAGAAAACAGGTTCTACAGACACTAAGAAACTCTCTGAGTGGCTTCACGCAAATGAACTCAACGGTTTCTCAGGTCTTCTTAAGTGGGACAAAAGAGGCGAGCGTCTCGGATCTATATTCTATGTATACGACGTAAAGGCAGATGGCTCATACGGCGTAGATTACCCGGTAATCAAATAATCTAATTTTATAATACAGGGCCGCATAAATGCGTGCGGCTCTGTAAATTTATTAAATAAGGAAGTTAATAATGGATATTTTTTTCCAACAAATTGTTAACGGCCTGACCATTGGCAGTATTTTTGCCCTCGTGGCTCTCGGCTACACAATGGTTTACGGCGTTATGAAACTTATCAACTTTGCTCACGGAGACATGGTTGCCTTCTCAGCATATGTTGGTCTTGTTCTATATGGTCAGTTTGTCGGTTCTGGAATGCCGCAGGCTTTTATAATCATTCTTGTATTTGGTCTTACTGCGATAATAATTGCTACAGCAGGCGTCATCCTTGAGCGTTTGGCATACCGCCCTTTACGTAACGCTCCCAGACTGTCGGCTGTCGTATCTGCACTCGGTGCTTCTATGATGATCCAAAACGGTATCATGCTTTACTGGGGGGGACCAAATCTCATGACATTCCCTACCAAAATATTCCCTGAGACATCTTGGGTTGTATATGGTGTGACTATTACTTTTATACAGGCATTTATGCTTGTACTGACTGTTATCCTTATGATCGTTCTCACGTTATTCATCAACTACACAAAATACGGCACAGCTATCAGAGCCAGTTCCATTAATCAGGATGCTGCAAAACTGATGGGTATCAACGTTAACATGGTTATCATGATGATCTTCATCGTTGGTGCTATACTCGGTTCTGTCGGTGGTTTGTTTATCGGAATATACTACAGAGGTATAGAGTTTACTCTCGGCTGGAACTATGGTCTGAGTGCTTTTATCGCTGCTATCCTTGGTGGTATCGGTAACATCCCTGGTTCTATGATCGGTGGTTATCTGCTTGGACTGTTTACAGCTCTCATTGCAGGTTACGTCTCATCTGTTTGGGCTGAAGCCTTCACCTATATATTACTTATCGTCATCCTTATTGTACGCCCTACGGGTATTCTGGGTGAGCGTGTTGCGGAGAAGGTATAATGAAAAGATCAACAATAGCATATATAGTATTTTTTTTGCAGGAATGGCGATACTCCCGTTCCTCAGCAATGACCTATGGAAAACCATCGCTACAACATTCTGTATATTCTCTGTTGTGGCTCTCAGTGTGGATATAGTTCTGGGGGGGCGTGCAGGTATGTTCGATATGGGGGGGCATGCTATGTTTTTCGGTATCGGAGCATACGTAACAGCCATTATGAACGCACATTTCGGACTGAATATATTTCTGGCAATCCCTGTAGCTATTATCGTTCCTGCGATAGTGGCGATAGCTATCTCAGCACCTATTGTTCACCTTAGGGGGGGTGACTATCTGCTTGTGGCTACGGTTGGATTCAACATCGTATTCATACAGATGCTTAGAAACAACTTTCTGGGGGGGATTACAGGTGGTGACGACGGTATTTTCGGCGTTGACGCTACTATGTTCGGCGTATATTTCGACGATCCGATTATAGTGTATTTCATGGCATTCGGTCTGCTTCTGCTCACACTTCTTATCATAAGAAACCTTGAAAGGAGTAAAGCGGGACGTGCTCTTCATTACGTACAGGAAGACCCTATTGCTGCTGAAAGTATCGGTATCAACCCACGTTTTTACAGAATATTTTCATTCGCTCTCGGTGCTGCCATAGCAGGTGCTGCAGGATTCATTTTTACTATCCAGTACACAGCGGTAAGCCCTAGTGCTTTTAACTTTATGACATCTGTTATGTTCTTTGCGATTGTTCTTGTCGGTGGTAAAGCGTCCATCCCGGGAGTTCTCGCAGGTACATTTATCATGTTTGTCCTCCCTGAAATATTCAAAGGGTTTGAAACATACAGATACTTTATCTTCGGAATAGCTATGATCGTATCTATGGTTCTCCGTCCACAGGGTATCTTCCCTGCTCAATACGGAAAACTTCCGAAATATGTTACGGAGGATAAGTAATGAGCCTACTTCAGCTTAAAAACGTAACAAAAAGATTCGGTGGAGTCGTTGCTGTCGATGATCTCTCTTTTGAGGTGAAAAAAAGGACAGATTTATGGAATCATCGGACCTAACGGTGCAGGCAAAACAACGGCGTTTAACTGCATCACAGGTATTTACAGCCCTGAAGAGGGTGAGATCATCTGGAAGGGCGAGAACATCGCAGGACTTCACCCATGCACCATTGCAGACAAGGGTATAGTGCGTACATTTCAGAATATCCGCCTTTTCGGTAAGATGTCCGTAGCTGAGAACATCATCTCAGGCAGACATATGAAATCGACTCAAACATGGTGGCAGGGACTGCTTGCTACACCTAAATATAAAAAAAGATGAAAAAGAGAACTGGCTGAAAGTTCGTGAAATCATGGATTTTCTCAATCTTTCAGAATTCGCTACAACCCCCCCTACAGATTCTCTTGCATACGGTATCCAGAGACGTGTTGAAATAGCAAGAGCTCTTGCCACAGAGCCTGAGCTTCTCATCCTTGATGAGCCTGCGGCGGGTCTTAACGATAAAGAGACGATGGAGCTTTTGGAACTGATCTTCAAGATCCGTGACATGGGCATCACTGTTCTGCTTATCGAGCATGACATGGACATGGTAATGCAGCTAGTGGACTACATCACTGTGATCAACTTCGGTAAATGGATCAGTGACGGAACACCTGACCATATCCAAAACGACCCAATAGTTATCGAGGCATATCTCGGTAGTGACGACGATGAGGAGGAAGAGTAACATGGCGGAAAAACTTCTTGAAGTTAAAGACCTTGCCGTCTCCTACGGAAGTATACAGGCGATAAAAGGTGTTAGTTTTGAAGTATCCAAGGGGGGGGAGATAGTCTCTATCCTTGGTGCTAACGGTGCAGGTAAAACAACTACTCTGCGTACCATAAGCGGACTCTTAAAAGCTAAATCAGGTTCAATAATATTCAACGGTACTGACCTTACGAAAGTACCTGCTCATAAAATAGTCGGGATGGGTGTAGCCCAGTCTCCCGAAGGTCGTCAGGTTTTCGGAACTCTGACTGTTGAAGAGAACATCAGACTGGGAGCTTACTCCCTGAAACACCCTGATAAAGACACTCTGGACTGGATCTACGAGCTTTTCCCAAGGCTTCTGGAGAGACGTAAACAGCTCGCCGGAACACTTTCAGGTGGTGAGCAGCAGATGCTTGCTATCTCCAGAGCGTTGATGGCAAGACCTCAGCTTCTGCTCCTTGATGAGCCTTCACTGGGTATCGCCCCCCCTATCCTCGTAAAGATGATTTTTCAGGCGGTAAAGCAGATTTCCGGTCACGGTGTTACTGTTCTTCTTGTTGAGCAGAATGCCAAGGCGGCTCTTAAGCTGGCGGACAGAGGATATGTACTTGATGTGGGTAAAGTGACTATTGAAGGGGGGGATGCAAACGACCTTCTGAACGACCCTAAAGTACAGGAAGCTTACTTAGGTAAAAAACACTAATATCGTATCTGATATAAGGTGCTACTATTCAGCAAACAGGTATAGTTTTTGATATAAAACATTATGCAATACACGATGGGGGGGACGGTATAAGGACTACAGTCTTTTTTTTAAGGCTGTCCCCCCCTCGCCTGCATATGGTGTCATAATCCTGAAAGCAGAAACCCCCCCTCCATACAAACAATCAAAAAAGAACTGAAACTGGACGGAAAGACATTCTGCACCGACGAAAATGTCGGCAAAGAGATGTCTGTTGCCGAGGTGATGGCTGAGATCAAAAAAGACATTATCTTCTATGAGGAATCAGGCGGTGGAGTCACATTCTCAGGGGGGGGAGAAGTTTTCTTACAGGATAACTTTTTGATTATGTTACTTGAAGAATGCCGTAAAAGTGATATTAATACATGTATAGATACCACAGGGTTTGCCAGTGAAGCCGTGCTCAGAAGAGCTCTGCCTCTGACAGACACTTTTCTGTTTGATATTAAGCTGATAGACGACGAAGCACACAAAAAAATACTGCGGTGTTTCGAATAAACGTATTTTAGAGAATTTTAAACTTCTATACGAATCAGGAAAAGATATACGTTTAAGATTCCCTGTAATACCTGAAATAACAGATACAGATATAAACCTGAAGCAGACTGCGGAATTCGCAGCACAGTTTCACGGTGTAAAAATCGACCTGCTCCCATATCACAAGATAGGGAAAGATAAATACCGCAGGCTCGGTATGGATTTCAAGATGGAAGGTATAGAACCGCCGTCAGAAAGAGATATGCAGAAGCTCTTAGAGTTTTTCAGAGGGTATGGAATAACGACGAATATCGGAGGATAAAATGACCGACAGAATTAATAAACTTCGCAGAGAAAGCCTAGATACAGTCCCCCCCACTGTCTCTTCTGAGAGAGGAGCATTATTAACGGAGTTTTACACAAGCGGTCAGTCTGACGGTTTTTCAACACCTGTCCAAAGAGCCAAAGCATTCTACTATATCATGGATAAGAAGGAGCTCGCATTCTGCGACGGAGAACTCATCGTCGGTGAGCGTGGTCCTAAGGCGAAAGCACCCCCCCAACCTACCCAGAGGTATGCATCCACTCAAAAGAAGACTTTGACATGCTCAACAGCAGACCTAAATGCCCATTCAAAGTAGACGACTACAACAGAAGCCTCCACGATGAAAAAAAATCTACCCTTACTGGTCAGGAAAATCCCACCGTGAAAAAGTGATGATGCATATGACTACTGAATGGAAAGACTGCTACGCCGCCGGAGTATTCACAGAGTTTCAGGAACAGCGAGCCCCCCGGGGGGCATACGGTTCTCGGCGGTAAAATATATAAAACAGGTCTTTCAGGTCTGAAGGCAGAGATAAAAGAAGCTATCAATTCTCTTGATTTTTATAATGATAAAGAGGCTTTTGATAAGAAAGAAGAACTCAAGGCGATGGATATAGCGGCTGATGCTATCATTAACTTCGCAGATCGTAACGCTACAGCACTCAAAGAGCTGGCTGATAACGAGACGGACACGAAACGTAAGCTTGAACTGCAGGAGATGAGTGCAATATGCTCACGTGTCCCTAAACACGCCCCCCCTGAAAGCTTCTGGGAAGCTCTTCAGACGTATTGGTTTATCCATATAGGCGTTATCACGGAAACAAACCCTTGGGACGCATTTAACCCAGGCAGACTTGATCAGCACCTTTACCCGTTTTACAAAGCCGACATTGAAGCAGGACGTATTACGGAAGAGAGTGCCAAAGAACTTCTCAGCTCTTTCTGGATAAAGTTCAACAACCACCCTGCCCCCCCTCCGAAAGTAGGAGTGACAGCTAAGGAATCTAATACCTACACAGACTTTGCACTTATAAACCTTGGCGGCGTAAAAGAGGACGGAACAGACGCAGTTAACGAGCTTTCATACATTCTACTGGATGTTATCGAAGAGGTTCGCCTGCTTCAGCCAAGTTCAATGGTGCAGATATCTAAAAAGAATCCTGATAAATTTCTCAAGCGAGCCCTGCATATATTGAAAACAGGCTTCGGTCAGCCTTCTATATTCAATACGGATACTATCATTCAACAGCTTCTGCGTCAGGGTAAAGATATTATTGATGCCAGAAACGGCGGTGCTTCAGGATGTGTTGAAACAGGAGCTTTCGGTACGGAAGCCTACATACTGTCAGGTTACTTTAATCTCGCTAAAGTTCTTGAACTGACTTTAAACGGCGGATATGACAAACGAACAGATAAACAGGTAGGGCTCAATATCCCATCGGATTTTGGAAGCTACGAAGAGCTTCTTACGGCCTATGAAAAACAGCTTAACTATTTTATAGATATAAAAATAAAAGGGAATATCGTTATCGAGAAACTATTCGCCGAATATATCCCTGTCCCTTTCCTCAGCCTTCTTGTCGAAGACTGTATCAAAAACGGCAAGGATTATAACGCTGGCGGAGCAAGATACAATACGACATACATACAGGGTGTCGGACTCGGTTCACTCACTGACTCCCTTGCATCTCTTAAATACAATGTCTTTGATAAAAAGCATATTTCACTTACTGATCTGAAAAAGGCGTTAGAAGCGACTTTGAAGGCTATGACGAGCTAAGAGTTATGCTGCTGGAGGACACTCCTAAATACGGCAACGACGATGATTATGCAGACGATCTGATGAGTGATATTTTTGAAATGTTCTTTAACGCTGTAAACGGCAGACCAAACTATAAAGGCGGACTCCACCGCATAAACCTTCTGCCTACCACATCCCACGTATATTTCGGCAGTGTTATCGGAGCTTTACCGGACGGCCGCAAGGCTAAAGTTCCGCTTTCGGAAGGGATATCACCCGTTCAGGGGGGGGCCGACAGGAAAGGACCTACGGCAGTTATCAAATCTGCGGCAAAGATAGACCACATCAGAACAGGCGGAACGCTCCTCAACCAGAGATTTGCCAAAGAGTTCATGTATACGGACGAAGGGATAGACAATGTCTGCAAACTTGTACGTTCATATTTCAGAATGGACGGACACCACATACAGTTTAATGTTATGGACGAAAAAGTCCTCCGTGACGCTCAGAAGCACCCTGAAAACTATCGTGACCTGATCGTCCGTGTGGCAGGTTATTCAGACTATTTCGTTGATATCACAGACGAACTGCAGGAAGAGATAATCCGACGTACAGAACATCAGAGAAGCTGAGATTCACAAATGCACGGATATTGATGCCTTATCGTCATTTAAGTGCGTAAATTGTTGTGATGAATAACGTGTATATTATCAGTACATAAAACCATCTGCCCGTGAGCTTTGGTGTTTTCACGGAAGATAGATTCAGCACTATTAACCCTGTCATAATAATGCAAAGCATGACAGCAAATATAGTTGTTTGGAAAAATGGTTCCAGCAGGAAAAACGCAGACAGAATAATAACGTTATTATCCAGTGCCAGCCCCCCCACATACCTATTATCTTCACTCAAACCAAAAAGGTTAAAATAACTAAGCCTCATGGCACTTGAGGCAACTATAATAAATGCGAAAGGGACAAACCAAGGGCTGAATTTCCCATAACTAAGAAGAAAAACAGCAGGAAAAACTCCAAAACTTACGATATCTATCAGAGAATCCAGCTGACCGCCAAAAGCACGCTGATGATCTGTCCTGCCATCTATTCTGCGGGCTATTATCCCATCTGCCCAGTCAAAAAGCACAGCCCATATAATACCTATGAGCCCTGCTGAAAAGTTACCGAGAATAGTAAAATAGATCGCAAATACCGAGCACAAAAGCCCTGCGAGTGAGCAAATATTCGGCAGGTCTTTAAAAAAGGAAATAATTGTCGGTTGTCGTTTTAAATCTATATTTGTCATGATCTTAAAGTCTCTCTTTCCTGTTTGGTTATGTCAGCAAGAGCCTCCACAAGCCGGCAGTTTTCCGACTTTGTCCTGCTGGCGACCCTTATATATCTGTCAGCCTCAGGTTGTGATTTACCTGCACAATCCTTGATAAAAATATTGTGCTTAATGAATAATTCTTTTTTTTACCTCTTCACCACTCGGTGACTTATCCGGTAATCTGCAAAAAAATATAATTCGCATCCGGTTTATAAACCACCATCCCTTCTATGGAATTAAGCTCCTTATAGAGTCTGTCTCTGTCGGATCTGACACGTTTACAGCTATCTATAAATGCTTGTTTGTAATCCGGCAGTATCCTCAGAAACTCCTCAGCAAAACCATTAATATTCCATATATGGATACCGTCTCTGACCTTATTATAGAAACGCTTATTCGCCGTAAGCATGTACCCTATCCTGAGCCCGCAAATACCGTAAGCTTTACTCATACTTTTGAAAATTACCATATTCGGGTATGAATCCAGATCATTTTCCAAAGTTGTCCCCCCCTCGGGGGGGTCTTCTGCAAAATCTATAAAGGATTCATCTATGATCAGAATACACTCATGAGGATCAAGTCTTTTCGCCAGCCAAATCAAATCAGCTTTCGGAATCAACATGGAGGTGGGATTATTTGGTGTTACTACAACAGCAACATCCGCTTCTACTTATGGCCTCAGCTGCGAACTTTTCTACATCAAGCTCAAAAGAAGGAAACTCAAGCGGAAACTCAACTACCTGCCCCCCCTCGGGGGGGGCGGCATTAACGTATTCATTGAATGAAGGGACAGGGACGATAAGCTTCTTCGCTACATGCCCTGAGACAATCTTAATAAGCTCTGCTGCACCATTGCCTACAATAATCCTTTCAGCAGGCTGATCGATTACATTGCCTACCAGCTCAGCCAGTTCAGCCTGAGCCATCGGATAATTGAGAACAAGATCATGGATGTTCTTTTTTTAAATGTGCAAACACCTCTTCAGGCGGAAAATAAAGATTATATAAATATGCGTGATCGATGAAACCATGCCTATAGTATCCGCCGTGCTGTGTGGAAATATATTCGTATTTATCAGATTGTTTTTTTAAGGTCTATCATACTGCGACACTCACAGCCTCTAGTTCATAACCATTTGCAGTAAAAAGCTTTTCAGCTTTTCGCAGATCATCGGCAGTATCAATTTCATACCATGGTTTACTATCGAAAGGGACTATATCAAAAGACAGACTATTGTCGCAGACCATCTTTGAAAAGACAGCTTCGTAGTAGTCATTCACTTTTCCGGCAAATATATATTTTCCTAACTGCTCGGCTACGGCCTTCCATGATTTAAGTGAGAAGCTATAGATATTTACAGTCTTATATTCTTTTTCGCTAGATGCATTTATATTACCTTTTCTAAAAGAAGATACGCTTTTTGAATCATCTATGGTTACACATGAACCGTTCATCCACGGCTTCATATCAGCCACGGCAATTCTATCCGGATACACCATTTCATCGAGTAATGATTTATCAAATATAAGGTCGCTCTCCACCAGCATAAATGGTTCGTTAATCAAATTGCGAGCCATCCATAGTGAATAGATATTATTTGTTGTTTTGTATAGAGGACTAAAGACATAATCGATTTTCAACTCACCAGATACGTCACCGATATAATTCATTAACTGGTCTTTCAAGTGACCCGTCACTATGACTAATCTTCTAAATCCCTTCTCTTTCAGACAGGAGATAAGTCTGTCAATGATAGACACTCCATTAACGATAGTCATGCACTTAGGGGGGGCGGTTTTGGTTAAAGGGTATAAGCGGCTTCCAGTTCCTGCTGCTAACAAGACTGCTGTTGTTACGGGGGGGGTGGTATCCGTATTTTGATACATCAAAATAAACTCCGTTTTTTTTGCACCGTGTCAGAAAATTTTTGAATATTCAGGAGTACGCTTTTTTTCAGGCAAACAAAAACGTCAGCACGAGGCTCACATTACTAAAAAGTGGCAGCATACGAATATCTAAGGAATACAATAATTAATACAGACAACAGTAAGGATGTGGTGATTTCAAAGGTGCACTAATAAGTGAAATCGTTTGCTATAGAGATGATTGCGTGAAAAAAAGAAAGAATAGAAAAGCGGTCGTGCAATGTATCAGGTTTATTCAATCTAAATTTAGATTATTTAATCTAATAACTACCATAGAGAAATGTAATGTGATTGTCAAATATTATACAACTTTTATCTATTTTGAGATAAAAAAACACTGTAAAGATGTATAGTTGAGCCTACTTCCAAATGTATTATTTTGGCTTGCCGAGCTTAGCCGCCTTTTTTTGTGGCTGCCTCAACAGCGTTCATCACAGTGGATTTGAACCCTCCCCCCCTGTCAAGTTCATGAAGTGCACAGATAGTAGTGCCTGCGGGGGGGGTGGTAACATTATCCTTCAGCTGCATAGGGTGTATCCCTGTTTCAAGAACCATCTTAGCCGCACCCATAACAGTATGAGCCGCCAGTTTAGTAGCATTCACTCTGGTAAGCCCCCCCATATTGACCCCCCCTGCATCCGCAAGAGCATCTATGAACGTGTAAACGTAAGCAGGTCCGCTCCCTGATAGTCCGGTTATTGCGTCCATCCTGTCTTCACCGACAACAACACAAACACCGATTGTCTCCATCATAGCCTGAACTAAATCTATATCGTCTGATGTCGCATGTGCTCCCTTACATATCCCTGATGCACCCATGCCGACGAGAGCCGGAGTATTCGGCATAACCCTAACGATACGGGCACCTTCGAAGATATGGTCTTCTATTGTAGCCGTGGTAACACCTGCCGCTATGGAAACGATCAGCTTGTCACCTGTGATAAACTCTTTAACTTCGTCCAGTATTTCAGGGATAATCTGAGGCTTAACTGCCAGTATTATAACGTCGGCATACTCCACAACCTTTTTATTATCCTTACTGACACTCTCCACACCATACTGGTTGCGAAAAACATCCAGTCTGATGGTATTAAGGTCACTAACAGCTATATCTAATGGACCGGCAGCACTCAGCATCCCTTTACAAAGAGCCTCAGCCATGTTGCCTGCACCTATAAAACCTATTTTATACTGATCTATCATTATCCTCTCCTCTCATTTAACCATTCAACTATTTTATTGAACATTTCATCTCTGTAAATATTTTTTTTCTGAAACAAGAACGTGATTCCGCATTTTTTTATCAGGGAACTCAACATATGTCTTATCATCCGACGGTACTTTCTCAAAAAAAACCGACAGTAGCCTTACCGCTGACAACACCGTCGTTTATAAACTGAAAACCCAAAAGAGGGACAGTAATTTTTTTCTATATTAGCAGACATATACTTAGTATACATAAACAACTGGTACAAGCCGACAACAGGCCATTTATCATAGTAAATATGCCTTAAGTCTTTAGTCCAGTCACCTGCTTCGACCTTCGGAAGCATCTTAATAAAATGGTGAGCAAAAGGTGTGATGTTCGCCGACACTGTGCGTATTTTTATGCATGGCGAAAGGAGGATAGCTCCGTCTACATGGTTAAAACCCGCAACACTGAGTGCCACAAGCCCCCCCCATTGATTCCCCCCCCATAACAAAGACTTTTTTACAATTCCGCTTAAGCATAAAATAGCCGTATCTCGCAGATTCGTACCAGTCTTTATAGGTTGTCACATTAAGGTTTTCCGGAATAGACCCGTGCCCTGCCGTACGCACCTGATAGGTGGTGAACCCCCCCTGCTGTATCAAATGATCAGCTATAGGCTGCATTTCCAACGGTGAACCCGTAAAACCGTGAATGATCAGAATTCCTACATCATCCCCCCCTTTGGTAAAAGTAGGATAGTTGGTCTCAAGCTTAACCTTTTCGGACTCTGCCTTCTTAAAGTCAAGATCAAGTAACTCGACATCATCCACTTCAGTCAGGTCTGTAAAAGGTGCTAATTCATGAACAGGTCTTCCTGAAAACATATAAACCACCAGCAAAATAATTAAAGGCAATAGCCATATATAAATTTTACGCATAAGAAATTATAACACATTTATAAAATACGTCCCTGCATACCGTCATAAAGCCTGTCGTACAGCACTTTTTTTTGTTCCCGTCATATTTAGACGTGAAATGAAAGAATCGTACAAACTGAGAGCCGCTCTCACGGAAAATATATTTTGATAAATCCAGCGTAAGGTGCTTTTTAAAGTTCGCATGCAGGACATCTTCTTTGAGAAACATCCCTTCTATCAGTAAGATAGTGGAGTCCTTTGCAAACCTGATCGCCTTTGTAACATTCTCGTAAGACGGAGCAGTGTCTGTGATATACGTAACAGACTGAGGCTGTACATATTCTACAATCCTGTCAGCTACATCACCTACTTTCATCTCAACGATTCCGTCAGGGGGGGTTTCAGTTTTTATCCGATCGCCCAGCTCGCCTGCCAGAACTTTCTCTTTAAGCTCTTTCAGCCACTTGCCTGCTTTAAAACCGTTTTCGGACAATCTCTCTTTTACCACAGAGACCATATCAGGCTCTGTAACACGATATCCGACAGACGGCACTCTATGGTCGAAAAACTCGAAATCGAGCTTAAAACCGTCCGTTAAGCCCAGCTCGGAAGCCTTTATACTGCCATCCTCTCTTTCAAAACCATTAGCGGCGGAAAAGTATGCAGTCTTATACTCTTTACGATCCAGATTAAGCTCTATAACCTCATAGCTGACGGGATAACTTTTAATGAGATTCCATGTGTATGAGTCTATCTTCCCCCCCTGCACGTTTTTGATTATCCCCCCCGGAGGCCCGAAAACTCTGAATTTTTTACCTGAAAGGAGTGTCCCACGCAGAATTCGGTCAAATCCGTAAAAATGATCTATGTGCGTATGGCTGATAAGTATTTCATTTATCGAAAGAACTTCACTATTCGCCAGAGGTCCTATACGGCCGCAGTCAAATAGAAAAGCTTCATTTTTATACGTGTTTCTCAGAAAAAAAGCAGTGTCCTCAAAAGGCGAGTTCACTTGTTTTACTTGAAAGTTATGCTTTATCAATTAAATATCCAATAATGGTTAAGGCATTATCTTCTGCCTTACCTACAGTTTCTATTTCGAAATCAGCACCAATATCCTCTGCGGATGCTTTCTGCTGTTCATATATCTCCGGTCTACCGTCAGAGGCTGTCACCTTATCTTTACGCTTCTCCAGCCTGTCCCATATGACCTCGTCAGGGGGGGCAAAGAAATGTATCTTAACATATTCACCTGAATAGTGTTTCTTCATGCTTCAATATATTCAAGCCTACTGAAACTCCCATCTATGAGAGTCATTCTGCCGATCGATCTGTTATTCTCGGCTAATTCACCGAGATATTCGTACAGCTTCAGGGAATTTTCTCTGGAATACAAATCAGCTCCAAACTCCACCTTTACACCGACATCAGGGTCTATGCCATGCATAAGCTTCCTAACTACATCAGTATTCACGTGTTCCACAGGGTATCTTTCGCTGAATACTCTTGCATTCTTAGATTTTCCGCTCGCCATTAATCCGTAAAAAATCATGGATTTGGTCTCGTTCATACCAAGAGCATAGATAGTCGCCATATCAAGAAACTGCTTCACTTCCGCTTTTTTATCTGCATAACCTTCCCAGCTCTCATCCTTCTCCGAGAGCAGCAGACAGTCAACCTTGGCTCTGACACAAGCTCTGTATGTGCGGTAAAAATTAATCAGCTTCCTGCTGTCATCGTCATTATAGACACTCAGGAATCCGCCGAGCAAACCGTCGGCAAAGGCTGTTTCACCGAGCTGGTCAGCCTCCATACAAAGGAATGCCATCTCTGAAACAACATCGTTAAAGCGGAATCTTCTGTTAAATTCTATACAGTCGATAAGCCCGAAACTGTCACCATCCATATAGATATGCTCCAGCCTGAGGTCTCCGTGACCGTCAATAACAAAGCCGTCTTTTGCCCGTCTGGAGAGTAAATCCGTATTCTCATCCAAAAACTGTCTGGTCTGCTTCTCTATAAAACTAAGCACAGCCTCATCCACACAGTTTTCTGTAAATGGACGCATCTGGTCGAAGTTTTCTATGCAGTTCTGCCTGATAATGTCTGTACCACCGTGCATATCGACAGCAAAAGGGTCAGTCTTAGTCGATTTGAAAAGTTCGGCAATTTTGACACCTATGTCAAAAGCATCTTTGGTATCAACTTCATCAGCTTTCAGTTTATTTGAAAGGAAGGCTTCATCTGGGATACGCTTCATCTTAAGGCAGTAGTCAAGAGTGAGCAGAGAGCTGTCAAAAGGGACAAGCCCAAAGGATTTTTCCATCCTTGCTATCTTTAATACTTCTAAGTAAATATCCTCAGAGAAACGCTCATTGAGGTCTTTTTCGACTATGCACATGGCTTTCCGCTTCTTCTTGGATGTAAAATCGAGGAAGCCGAAATCCACGCTCTTCTTAACCTTATATACAAAATCATCTTTTATAAAAACATAAGAGATATGTGTTTCGATGATATCATCAGGTCTGAGGATATCTTTCATAACGGTGACTACCGGAGTTTCTGTCACTTCCATTTTATCTCTCCCTATACGATTTTAAAAGCTCGATCTCCTGTTTATAGCTCTCTGAAACAGGTGTTTCAAGTATGCCGAGAATATCATTAAATCTGCTATCATTCACGACTTTTTTAAAGAATTCTTCGCCTATTTCGCCCTTCCCCCCCACAAGTTCGTGCCTGTCTCTTCGGCTGGCGAGCGGCTTTTTACTGTCATTCAGGTGAAAAACCTTTATCCTGTCACCGAAAGCGTCAAATAGTTCATTAAAAACCTTATCATAATCATCACGTATGTCATACCCTGCGGCGAATATATGGCAGGAGTCGAGGCATATGCCAAGTTTATCGCCGAAAGCCGACGCATCTATGATATCAAGCATATTCTGTATTGAGTAGCCGATATTAGTCCCCCCCTGACCTGCGACCATCTCCAGCAGTGTCATACATCTGAAACCCTTGTCGTAGGTTCGGTCAATAGTCTCTGCTATCCTTTTTATCCCTGCCTCTTCACCGTAATTAAGGTGAGACCCCCCCGGATGAATAACATAGTAAGGTATATCAAGCATATCACAACGGGTCAGCTCGTCCTCAAAGCACCTGACGGATTTTGCATAGGTATCCTCTTTGAATGAAGCCAGATTAATGAGATATGATGAGTGGGCACAGACCTTCAATCCCGAATCTGCCAGATCAGTTTTAAACTTCTCTGCCGTCTCACTCAGGAGGGGGGGTTTACCTTCCCAGCGGTTATTGTTCTTCACAAAAACTTGAAGGCACTCACAGTTATCTGCAAGTGCCCTCTGTATACTTAGATCAATAGATTTTGTAATTGACTGATGTGAGCCTATAAGCATTTAAATTACAGCTCGCCCCCCCTTTTAAACTTCATGTAAAGGTCGACCTCAAACTTAGAACCTATCGCAAGCGGTTCTCTCTGATGAAGTCCTGTCGGAACGATATCAAGTATGTCCTCATCACCGTTAACAGCTCTGCCTCCTGCCTGCTCAGCAATGAAAGCAAGCGGAGCACACTCGTAAAGGAGTCTCAGTTTCCCTCTTGGGTTATTCTTATCTTCAGGGTAGATAAATATACCGCCTTTAAGAAGGTTCTATGAAAATCTGCCACGAGTGAGCCGATATATCTTGAGGTGTATTTTGTTTCCAGATCATTTTTTATATGGCTGAGATAACGCTTGGTAGCACTGTCCCAAAGGTTGTAGTTAGACTCGTTCATGCTGTAAATCTTACCCTTCTCAGGCATTTTCATGTTTGGGTGACTAAGAATATACTCACCGACGCTAGGGTCAAGTGTGAATCCGTGGACACCGTTACCTGATGAATAAACCATCATCGTTGAAGAACCATAAAGGATATAACCCGCAGCGACCATATCTTTGCCAGGCTGGTAGAACTCTTCACAACAGCCGTCACCTTCTCTTCCGTCTTTACGTTTGTATATGCCAAAGATAGTACCGATGCTTATATTCACGTCGATGTTGCTTGAACCGTCAAGGGGGGGATCGAAAACAACCAGATATTTACCACGAGGATACTTATCAGGAATCATAATAGGATCGTCATTCTCTTCAGAAGCCATAGCACAAAGCTTACCCAGATGATCAAGTGCCTGAATCATCTTCTTATCGGCATAAACGTCCAGCTTCTGCTGGTCTTCACCGTGTACATTTGTCGACTGAGCCTTGCCGATGATATTAACTATACCCGCCTTGTTTACTTCACGGCTGATAATCTTTGATGCGAAGCCGATAGATTCAATAAGTATAGTGAATCCGCCTGTAGCCCCCCCCGGATATTCTCTCTGCTGTTCGAGCAGAAATCTATTTAGGTTAGTTACGCCTTTTTCCATAATATCCCTCGCAGTTAAATATGTTTAAGTGTGAAATACTTATTAAGTCTATGCAAAATAGACGTGAAAGTAAAGAAAATAACAGTTATTAGTTTTTCTGATAATGCTTAGATGATATCCAGAACGGTTTTCAGGCTTTTCAGTTGTTTTTCCATCACTGTGGCACTGTATCCGGCAAGAGCTTTAATGATCTGTATCTCCTGCTTTCTGGTGACTGCGATGTTTCTATAGAGTGAACTGTTACCCATGCATTTGATGATGTATACAGACTCTTTATCGCAATAGCCTGTCAGCCCCCCCAGCTGATCTGCACATGTGTCGCAATAAAGCCCTCTATCATCTGCGGTATACAGATTATCTTTACTGCCGCAGTTGATGCAGGATGCGAGGTCATACATAAGTCCTGCTTTTTTTTAAGTATAAAATATATTAGATAAGGGGGGGTTAAACGGCGGAAATTTTCATCGTTATATTTTAAAAGCAGTTCAAACATAGTAGCGTCCGCCAGTTCTGGTTCTATTAGACCGTCGAGTATTTCGAAAACAAGATGCAGACGTATTATTATTTCATGATTATTAAGATAGTGATAGAAATCGGTATAATTATCGAATGAATAGAATCTTGATAAATCTGAGTTCTTTTTAGCAAAATCAAGCAGTCCCGGCACAAAGCAGACTACGCCGCCCTTTTTGGTATATGCCTTGGGGGGGATAAATATTTTTATCCTGCCGAACTCTTTAGAAAAAGCAAAGCCTATCGCAGAGCTGTCTGCATAGCGGATAAGCTTATATATGATTGCTTCGGTCTTCTCTCTGCTCATCCCAAATATCTGAAAAATGCTATTGCTGTTCCAAAATATACAGCCAGACCAAGAATATCGTTAAGCATAGTGATAAACGGACTGGAAGCGACAGCAGGGTCGAAATTCATTCTTATAAGTGTAGCAGGCACAAAAGCACCTGTGAATGAAGCTATAACAAGTGAACAAAACATAGAAATACCAACGGCAAGCCCCCCCATTACAACGCTGCCTTCAACAATATAGCCCACAACACTGAGCAGAAGTCCGCAGGTCAACCCTATGATCGAACCGACTCGGATCTCCTTCAGTGTTACCCTCGCCATGTCACTGTGGCTTATCTTGCCAAGTGCCACTCCACGGATAAGGATCGTAGCAGACTGAGAACCAACGTTACCTGCCATAGCCATAATAACCGGCATAAAAGGGACAAGTATCGCAAACTCTTTAACTCTGTCCTGAAAGAAAACAACAACCATACCCGACATCAAAGCACCGATAAAGGTGATAAGAAGCCATGGGAGACGAACCTTAGCAACCTTTGCCGAGTTATGACCAAATAGAAGCTCGTCGTCGCTTGTACCAGCCATACGGTAAATATCTTCTGTAGCCTCTTCACGGATAATATCGATAACGTCATCTACAGTAATAATACCGCAGAGAGTGTAATTATCATCGACGACAGGGAGTGCAAGGAGGTCGTATCTTTCAACCATCTTTGCAACATCTTCCTGATCAACATCAGTCTGAACCTTTATTACGTCACGCGACATAATGTCTGAAAGTTTTTTATCAGGGGGGGCATTTATAATGAGCTGACGGAGTGATATTACACCTGAAAGCTTACCTTCTGAATCTGTTACATAGAGATAGAAACCATCTCCACATCTTCTGCTTTGTGGAGCATCTTCGTGGCTTCTTTGATAGTGAGGTCTTCTGGAAGTGAGAAGTAGCTGGTGTTCATTATAGCACCGGCAGTATCTTCAGCGTAAGTAAGGAGGGTCTCAACCTCGCTCATCTCGTCCTTGCCCATAACCTTAAAGACTTCCGCACCCATCTCATCAGGAAGCAGACGGAATATCTCTGCGGCATCGTCTGTCTCCATCTCGTTTATGATGGGCACAATCTCTTTTACTGGTCTATCTTCGAAGAATTTTATGATCTCGGAATCTTCCAGCTCTAATACGGAGGAAGCAATAATAGATTTGTCGGGGGGGATAAAATTCCAGATACGCTCTTTATCCAGCTCCGAAAGGTTCTTGTATATAGCTGCGATATCCGCAGGGTGGAGCTTAACAAGCAGATTTTCCAACGGATGTCTGGCATTTTTTTTCTAATCAGTTTTTTTTACAGTTTCAAGTTTGACCCTTAGAGAGTGTGTAAGCATAATATTTCTCGTTATTAATTAATAAAATGCAACAAACTTTCCAACCTGCCGTAATAGGATAACGGCTATTAATAAAGCCCCCCCTGCATTTTAAGATATTCGTCCTTAGTCTGCCAACCTGTCTTTACTTTTACGTAAAGCTCAAGATAGATATTAACACCAAAAAAAAGCTGGACAAAGACATTCTTGCCGCGGTGCTGATCTCTTTCAATCTCTGACCGCCTTTGCCTATGACCATCCCTTTTTGTGAATCTCTGTTAACAATAATAGCTGCTGCAATATACATCAGATTGTCGTTTCTGTCTTCAATCTTTTCTGTTTCTACAACAATTTGATAAGGAATCTCGTCTGAAAGCTGTCTGAATACCTGCTCTCTGATGAACTCGGAGACAAGCAATTTTTCAGGCTGGGTCGTGATCTCCTCTGACGGGAAAATCTGATCACCCTCCTCCATCTCTTCTATGGTGAGTTCCAAAAGTTTAGCAACATTTGTCCCTTTCAATGCCGAAACAGGCAAAACATGCTTAAAGTCCAGCATAGGGAACATCTTCTCTGCCATACCGTAAACAAGTTCTTTTTTGAAATTATCCACTTTATTGATTATGAGGAATTTAACTGCATCCGTCTTTTCGAGAATTTTAACGAGAGATGTAAGCTCAGGCCCCCCCATAAACTCGTCAGGCTGAACCAGCAAAAAGATAGCATCAACAGCCTCAAGCGACTCCTTAGCCTGCTGAACCATCATCTTATTTATGCTGTCTTTCGCCTTATGATATCCGGGTGTATCTATAAAAATAAGCTGAAAATCCTCACCTGTAAGGATTCCCTGAATATTCGCCCTTGTGGTTTGCGGTTTGGATGAAGTGATGGCTATCTTCTCACCCATGAGTGCATTCAGAAGTGTGGACTTACCTACGTTTGGTCTGCCCATTATCGATATGAAGCCGGTTTTAAATTTTTTTCGTCATCAGTAGAGCTCTCCTTGTTATCGTCAGAGTTAATCTCTATCTTTCTAAGCTCTACCTTGTCAAGTCTTCTTTCGTGCTTGTTTAATATTTTAAACCTGTAATCTTCATATGTATACTGCTCGCCGACCTCAGGAATTTTTTTCTGCGATATCAAATACAAGTCCGCCGACGGTCTCATATTCATCCATCTCAGTAGTCTTTTCCAGTTCGAACCTGTCGCAGAAATCATCTATATCCATTCGCACATCAACTATAAAAGTATCATTCGATATCTGAGTAACTTCATGCTCTTCGGTGTCGTATTCATCCCAAATTTCGCCGACAATCTCTTCTAGAATGTCCTCCAGTGTGACTATACCGTCAACACCGCCATATTCGTCTATAACAACCGCCATGTGGTTTCTGCTCTTTTGGAATTCGCCCAGCATAGAGTCTATCTTTTTGGTTTCAGGGATGAAATACGGCTTCCTGAGAACCTTTCTGAGATCGACTGTCTCATTGTCCGTATTTACGAACCTGAGCAGATCCTTCACGTATAATATTCCGATTATCTTGTCAATATTCTCTTCATAAACAGGTATACGCGAAAACTCCGAAGCGAGGATTTTGTCCATGTAGCTTTCGATAGGGTCGGCAATGTCTATTGCTATCATATCCGTACGTGGAACCATCACCTCTTTCACATATATTTCACTGATGTCAAAGATATTTTGAAGCATACGGCTCTTACCGTTTTCAATAACACCCTCTTTCTCACTTTCGGTTATGTAAAATTCGAGCTCATCTTCGGTTATTCTGTTTTTATCTTTATCTAGTTTTCCGCCTGAAAGGGCTATCATAGCTTTTACAAGCTTATTTATACCGTATGAAAACGGATAAAAGAATAAGTAAGGTACTTTCAGGATTCGTATAACATATGGGGGGGCAATCGCAACGGCATTATGCTTTGCAAAGGTCTTAGGCGTGATCTCTCCGAAGAAGAGCACCATAAGCGTCATAACCCCCCCTGTAACAGCGGCGATATGGGCATTCCCAAAGACTTTAGCCGAGAAATCGGTCGCCAGAACCGAACCGAGAATGTTAACAATGTTGTTTCCGATGAGTATTGTGTTGAGAACTTTGTTAGGGTGGTCATGCCATAACTGAAGAGGCTTAGCCTTCGGATTCTCCTCAAGCATATGCCTGACTTTTAACTCACCTAGAGACGTGAGAGCCGTCTCGCTACCTGAAAAGAAACCAGATAATAGCACACAGATGCCTATGGCAAGAAGTTCAAGGAACATGGATTCACTCACCTGAACTCCCCCCCCTGCTGATTAAAAAATACGAACTATCTGAGTCCATTTGTTAAGTTGTTTACCTACCAATTTATTAAATCTATTATTCTATGACAGTGTTTATCACACTAAAAAAACAATATCAAGGTACTTTACTCATTTCAACAAGATTTAAAAGCACAGCCTCCTGCAGATCGAACATCTCTTTCTCTTCTTCATCGCTCTCTTCATGGTCAAAACCCATCAGGTGAAGGATTCCGTGTATAAAAAGGAACGCTGTCTCTCTTCTGATATCTATATCGGCATCTGCCGCCTGTTTATTAGCCGTATCCATTGATATGACAATATCCCCCCCCAGCATAACAACACCGTCCTCAGGCTCATCGTCCATAGGGAAAGAGAGCACATCCGTGGCACTGTCCTTGTCTCTGTACTGCTTGTTAAGCTCTTGTATCCGAGCATCGTCGGTTATAACAAGGGATATCTCACAGGCGTCAAACTCCGGCTTTAATTTCTCAAAAACAGCTTCGGCACAGATTTCAAAGAATTCCTGTTCAATATTCGAGTCCACATCGTCTGTAATGAGTATATTGATATCCATCTATACCTCTCCATAGTATGTATCATAAGCCTTCACAATACGCTGCACAAGCGGATGCCTGACCACGTCTTTATCATTAAACTGCTGAAAAGTCACACCTTTCACATCTTTTAATATCTTCTGCACAAGCATGAGTCCGCTGTTTTTTGTGGTCGGTAAATCTATCTGGGTCACGTCACCTGTCACCACAACCTTTGACTGAAAGCCCATTCTGGTTAAAAACATCTTCATCTGCTCTTCCGTGGTGTTTTGAGCCTCATCCAAAATGATAAAAGCATCATTAAGGGTACGCCCGCGCATAAACGCCAGCGGTGCAACCTCTATAACCCCCCCCTGCTCCACCAAGGCTGCGGCACGGCTGTAGTCCATCATACTGTATAATGCATCATATAAAGGACGCAGATACGGATTGATCTTGTCATTAATATCGCCCGGCAAAAAACCGAGATTCTCCCCCCCCGCTTCGACAGCAGGTCGTGTGAGAATAATCTTACTGCATTTTTTTACGCAGGAAGTAATGCACCGCCATAGCCATAGCCAGATAAGTCTTCCCTGTCCCTGCAGGACTATCCCGAATACCATATCGTCCTTCCGCATGGCGTTCACATAAGCTTTCTGGTTGGCAGATTTTGCATAGACCTTCTTTATACGTCCAGCCACCTGTATGCTGTCAGACATAACACCGCAGGTATCAGGAGTCTCATCAGCCACCATCCTCAGAACGTCTGTAACCTTCTCGGTTGTGAGATTACCCTTGGCGGCGATACTCACTATATCCTTCACGGCTTGAGCCGCAAGAGCAACATTTGCCTTCAGTCCATCAATGGTCATAACACCGTTAAAAACGCTTATCTTCACCGAAAATTTATTATTGATCATCCGTACATGGGCATCTTTGTTCCCAAGTATCGACGGAATCAGTGTCTCGACAATCTCTATAGTCTCTTTAGCCATTTACCACCATCTCTTTAGCAAGCTGTTTAGCCCGTTTCAGCTGTTGTCTCTTATCTTTGAGCCTGCCGTCTATCTTTTCGTCTTTTATCGCTTTCAGTATTTTAGCGAATAGTTTTTTTTGGTTCAATACCTGCTTCCAGAAGATCATTCCCGTCTATATCAGGTATTACAAATCTATACTCCGTAAAATAATCTTTCACAAGCTCTTCGCAGTCTTCCCCCCCCAGCACGACAGATGCGGCTATAGTGCATGGTGTCTGCAGCCTGTTCATGTAGTGAGTAAAAACGGACGGCTTTTCCACCTTCCGACGCTGGATACCACTCACGACATCCTTAGCCTCTATGAAAGAATCAAGCAGCTCTTTTGTCTTCCCTTCGTCAAGCTGAAACCTCTCCAGCAGGTCGTATATATCGCTCCGCTCTAGCTCCCAGAACAGGATAATAAAGCGTGCTCTGTATATTTCAAACTCTTCGTCAAACTGGAAACTGTACCAGTCCACAATCTTCTCCAGTGTTTCGAAATATCCCGTCTTTCTGGCATCAAGCTGCAGTTTTCTGGAGAAAAATCTGAGCATATCGTATTTTTTTTCATCATAGTGAGTGCGTTCAGATAGTTCTTTTCGCTGAGAATATATTTAAGCTCAAGAAACATCCTTGGTCCGATAACCTTATCAAATAGATTCAGGCTGACGGCGTGACGGAATAATCTATCAGTATGCGGACCTATCATAAAGTCAAAACGCACCGCAAACCTTATGGCACGTAATGCTCTTGACGGATCATCCACAAAACTGAGCGAATGCAGAACTCTGATCTTCTTATCCGCCAAATCCCTCTGACCGCCGAAAAAGTCAAGCAGCATGCCGAACTCTTCACTGTTCAGTTTAACAGCCATGGCGTTCACTGAAAAATCCCTTCGGAAAAGGTCATTCCTTATAGATGCATCCTGAACAGTGGGTGCAGACGCAGGAAAATTATAATACTCTGTACGGCTGGTGGCGAAATCCACGCGGAAACCGTCAGGGAATATAACTACGGCAGTTTTAAACTTATCATGTATGGCAACTCTGGCGTTGTGCCTTTTTGCAAATTTTCTGGCAAAAGCTGGGGGGGCACTCCCCCCCTCCACAACAATATCTATATCTTCGTTATGCTTCTTAAGCAGGATATCTCTGACAACACCACCCACCAGATAACACTTGAAACCGTCATCATCGGCCATTTTACCAATATCTTTCAGGATACGCACAACCCTTTCAGGCATAACGCTTGATATTGCAGAACTGATATTTTTAAATTTCTTAACTTCGTTTTTTACCAGTCTGCCGTCCTTATATCTCGGCATTTTGGATATCTCTTCATGCATGAGCCTCAGGAGATCTGTTCTGGTTATTACCCCCCCTTTCAGACAATTATCCTCTTCGACGACTATCATCTTCTGATTAGAGTCGAGCATAAGCTCTTCTATAGTATAATACGGCGTATCAGCTGTACAGAACCGAACTCGACCTGCATAATAGATTTTATAGGTTCATCATTCAGCTTGTGCTTAAGCCCCCCCTGCAGGATATCCCGTCTCGATACCATACCCACAGGTTTTTCACCCTCTACAACAGGCATCATATTAAGGTTATTCTGCATAAACAGCTCTATAGCTTCACTGAATGTCGTATTCAAATTTAATGTCTTCACAGGGAAATTCATAATGTCAGAAGCTATCTTCACAGGCTTTACCACCTCATGAAGTATCATATGCAGCTTATCCGTACATTCGTGCAGTGTCATATTCTTTATAACTGCACTGGCGGCAGTAGGGTGCCCCCCCCTCCGCCGAAATTATAAGCTACCGAGGACGCATTCACCTCGTCAGCTCTGCTTCTGGCTACCAGTACGACCCTGTCCCCCCCCGTACGCACAAGGATAAAAGAGCATCAAGGGACTCCATGTCCATTATCTTATGAGCTAGGTATGATATCTCGCCCACATACTGATCACTTGAGGCGTTGGATACACCTATGCTTATAGAGCCGATCCTGACCAAAGTCATACTCGTTAAAAGCTCATTCAGCATAAAGACATGATCCTTGCTCATATCCCTCTTCACATAATCGCTAACCAGCTGGAGATTCGCACCGCAGGACAACAGCCATGCGGCCGCCTCCATATCTTTGACGGTGGTGCTTGAGAAGGTGAGCATGCCCGTGTCTTCATAAATACCGAGTATCATAATATCGGCATCTTCACTGGACAGTTTTATCCCCCCCTTCTCTTTTATTTTATGGGTTATCATAGATACCGTAGCACCTATCTCTTCGACGTAAACCTCATCCCCCCCGTCAAGATCCTGTCCGTGTGAAGGATGATGGTCGTATATAATAATCTTCTTAGCCTTTTTTATCAGTTTATCGAGTGGTTCGAGCCTGCCTGCAAGCTTGCAGTCTGTTATCACCAAGAGTTCCAGCGACTCCACCGCTTCGATATCCTTCTCTTTCATATGTATAAGCGGAATATCCACATCCTCTGATGTTATGTATTCCTTTACGCTGGTTTCGTATGATGAAGCCGTCACTATGCCGTCAAGGTCATGCAGGAGCACAGCGGCATATGCACTGGCGATGGCGTCAAAATCAGGATTTTTATGCGTAATAGCTATTCTTTTCATCTTTTAAACCTCGGATGACAGTCAAGAAGTGTATTTCTCGCTTTATCATCAGTAACCTGCGTATACCTCTGGGTCGTCGATAAATCAGAATGCCCGAGGAATATCTGTATTGTGCGTAAATCAGCTCCATTTGTCAAAAGGTGAGTTGCAAATGAATGCCTTAAAGTATGCGGAGAGACGTTCTTTTTTTTATACCGGCCCTCTCACAATATTTTTTTCACGAGCATCCAGACATATTCTCTGTCCAGTTTTTTTTGCCGTTCCGACTCAGAAACAGCCAGCCTTCGTCTGTTTTTTTTCACAAGTTCGTTATGTCTCACTTCTATATATGTACGCATCTTTTCTGCCAGTGTTCCGTACATAGGTACGAGTCGCTGCTTGCTCCCCCCCTTCCCCCCGTCACCTTCATTATCTCGCGATTCATATCGACATCAAGAACCTTCAGCCCCCCCACAAGTTCGCTTATACGCATGCCTGTGGAGTATAATGTTTCAAAGATAACCCTGTCACGAAAGCCAAGGGTCGATGTATCGTCGGGGGGGGTTGATATGAGCTTTTCCACCTCGTCAAAATTCAGAAAAACCGGCAGTTTATCCCATTTGGAAGGTTTTGAGATAAAACCTACAGGTTGGTCTTTACTATCCTCTCCATAATAAGGAAATCATAAAATCTAGATATGCCTGATATTCTACGCTGGACAGTCTCAAGGCTTGAGCCGGATTTACGCATATGTGTCATATATTTTACCAGCTCTTCAGCTCCGCACTCCGTGAGGTCTTTGGCTATAAACTCCATATAGTTTTCGATATCCTGCCTGTAGGCTTTAACAGTGTTATCAGCCAGACCCAGCTCATATTTCATCCAGTTTGTAAAATTTGCGGCTAATTTTGAGTTTTCCAAGCGAGTTTTCCCCCCCTTTTGCTGAAAAAGCAAAAAATATCTTTAACTGACATTTATTTATATACTATTTACTCTGGTTTTACAATGCAACTTACATTTTGCGTTCGGAAATTTATTTTAAGAAAAAAACACACCTTTGTTAACAAATAATCACATAGATATTCACTCATAAGAAGAACAAGAATAATTCTATTTTATTTAAAATTTTCATTGCATTTATCAGTTGTTTTTTTATTGAAAATTTCAACCCTATACATGTCTAAAATATGTTACAGTAGTTACATAGATATTGATTTTACAGGCTTTCATGCTATAGGTTTTTTTCTATAATACTAACCAAAGATATAATTTTAAACAATTTTACTATTATTGATTTTTTTTCTACATTTCAGTAAGCATTATAGAAATACCCTATAGATAAAACAACCCCCCCTTATTGTTAAAATTTAACGAACACTTGTGCATAAATAGGCAAAGTTTAAACTTTAATGTTGACTCATAGTTTAACATGGATTATCATTCTCAAAGTTGAAAACACAACGTCAGGAGGGTAAATAATGTCTGACAACAAGAAAACGACGAAACAGGAAGCCTTGGATTATCACAAGTATCCAAGACACGGTAAGATTGAAGTAACCCCCCCTATTAAACCATGCTATACACAAAAGGATCTATCACTAGCATACTCCCCCCCGGGAGTGGCAGAGCCTTGTCTTGAAATAGAGAAAAACCCTGAACTAGCTTACGACTATACATCTAAAGGAAACCTCGTAGCTGTTGTATCTAACGGTACTGCAGTTCTCGGACTTGGTAACATCGGTGCACTCGCCGGTAAACCGGTTATGGAAGGTAAAGGCGTTCTTTTTAAAAGATTTGCTGACGTTGATGTATTCGACATAGAACTCAATACACAAAACCCTGATGACATCATTAAGGCATGTGAGCTTATGGAGCCAACATTCGGTGGTATCAACCTTGAAGACATTAAAGCTCCTGATTGTTTCTACGTAGAAGAGACTCTTAAAGAGAGACTGAATATCCCTGTATTCCACGATGACCAGCACGGTACAGCTATTATTTGTGTTGCTGCACTCATCAACGCACTTGAGCTTATAGACAAAAAGATAGAAGACATTAAAATCGTTATTAACGGAGCTGGAGCTGCCGGTATAGCAATTGGTAAACTTGTAATTTTCATGGGTGCTAAACCTGAAAACATCTACATGTGCGATACAAAAGGCATAGTATATGTCGGTCGTACAGAAGGTATGAATAAATATAAAGAAGAGTTCGCAATCGAGACTGATAAAAGATCACTCGAAGATGCTATGGACGGAGCTGACGTTTTCCTCGGTCTCTCTGTTAAAGATGCTGTTTCTAAAGAAATGGTTAAAAACATGGCTCGCAACCCTATCATTATGGCTATGGCTAACCCTGATCCGGAGATCCTCCCTGAAGCAGTTGCAGAGGTTCGTGGTGACGCTATTATGGGTACAGGTCGCTCCGACTACCCTAACCAGGTAAACAACGTACTCGGCTTCCCATTCATCTTCCGTGGTGCTCTTGACGTTCGTGCCAAAGCTATCAACGAAGAGATGAAGGTTGCTGCTGTTTACGCTCTTGCTGAACTTGCTAAACAAGAAGTACCAGAGGGTGTATGTAAAGCTTACGGCGTAGACAAGATCGAATTCGGTCCTGACTACATCATCCCAAAACCATTCGATCCAAGAGTTCTGACATGGGTTGCACCTGCTATCGCTAAAGCAGCTATAGACACTGGCGTAGCTCAGAAAGATATACCTAACTTTGACGAATACAAAGACTACCTTGAGTCACGTCTTTCATTCGCTAAAGAATTCACAAGACACATTATTTCTGTTGCGAAGCAGAAGCCGAAGAAGATCGTTTTCCCTGAAGGCGAAAATGAGAAGATCCTCCGTGCATCAAGCAAGCTTGTTGAAGAGGGTATCGGAACACCTATTCTCCTCGGAAACAAAGAACGCATTGCAGTTATTGCCGAGAAAGCAAATATCGACCTCAAAGGCTGTGAGATCGTAAACCCTATAGAATCCGACAGACTCGACGACTACACTAAGCAGATGCTTGCCCTCCGCCAGAGAAAAGGTCTTACACCTGCGGAAGCTAAAAGACTGCTCGTACGTGTTCACGACTACTATGGTGCTATGATGATAGCTAACGGTGAGGCTGATTGTCTCCTTAACGGATACTCAAGAAACTACCCTGACGCTATTAAACCTCTCATGGAACTCCTCCCGCTTCAGGAAGGATACACAAGACCATCAGGTGCACACTTTATGGTTTTCCGTGACAGAATAGTCCTTTGTGCAGACACTACTGTTAACATAGACCTACTGCCGATGAGCTTGCTCAGATAGCTGTACAGTCTGCCGACACATGTGCAAAATTCGAAATTGAGCCTAAAGTAGGTATGTTGTCATTCTCTAACTTTGGTTCAGTACGTATCCCAAGAACAACAAAAGTAACAGAAGCTGTTAAAATAGTTAAAGAGAAGTATCCTAACCTTGTTATCGACGGTGATATGCAGGCGGATACAGCTCTTCATCCTCCAATAGCTGCAGATGCTTTCCCATTCTCAGAGATCAAAGGTGATGCAACAGTTCTTGTATTCCCTAACCTCGAGGCTGGTAACAGTGCATATAAACTTCTCTGGAGACTTGGCGGCGGAATCGCAATCGGTCCTATCCTTCAGGGATTCCAGAGCTCCGTACACGTTCTTCAGCGTGGTGTGGACGTTAACGAAATCGTTAACCTCGCCGCTATCGCTGTTGTAGACGCTACAGAGAAAGCAAAAGTAAAACATAAGTAATTTTACTTGTGATAAGTTAAGTTCAGACCTGCAGGGTAGTGCCTGCAGGTCTCATTTAAATCCTGCAGCACTGCAGGCTTTAAATGAACAAGAATTTTTCAGCTTAGCCGTTGAAAAAGGATATGGCGTTTGCAAAAAAACCATATATTCCAACTCCTCATTCCCGTATTTGTAAAAGCAGTGTCTAGTCACCACTGCCCTTTTACCGTTTAAACATTTATCACAATTCCATCACAATAATCTGATTACACTCTATTAATATGTGATATTAAAAAATAGGAGAATGACCATGCAGACTAAAAAAGTGCTATTTATATGTATAAATAACAGTGCCAGAAGTCAGATGGCGGAAGCCTATATGAATATACTTTCAGAAGGTAAATATATCGCAGAAAGTGCCGGGCTTGAAAGCGGCGACCTAAACCCCCCCTTCGCTATTCGGGCGATGGCTGAGGACGGCATCGACATCTCTCAAAAAAACAACAAATTCAGTTTTCGACTTTTTTTAAAGACGGCCGCCTTTACCACTATGTATTCAGAGTATGTGACGATAATGCGGTAGAGAGATGCCCTGTCTTCCCTGATATTCTGGCAAGCTTCCACTGGAATACACCCGACCCAGTGACATTTCAGGGCTCTGATGAAGAAAAGCTTGAATTAACCAGAAAGATACGCGACGACCTCAAAGCCAGAATTATTGAATGGTTGAAAACTCACTAATTTGCGTAAACAGTATCACGAGTCATACTGAGCGAAGCGAAGTATCTGATACGACTAAACTAGCATGAAGTTCAGATCCTTCGGCAAATGCCTCTGGATGGCGAAAATATTTTCATGAAACAACACGTTTAATGAACAACTACCACACCCTACCAGTCTGCGTTTTTTTCACATATATTTGTATTATTTCGATAAAATTATGCATTATTATTACTATACAGGTTAACAGACTTAATATTAGGAGGTTATCTATGTCCGGTAAAAGATTCTTATGCTTGTCGGTGATTTTGTCGAAGATACGAGGTTATGGTTCCCTTTCAGATGCTTTTGATGGTTGGACATCAGGTAGATGCCGTATGTCCCGATAAAAAAACCCGGAGAAACGGTAAAAACAGCAATCCACGACTTTGAAGGTGATCAGACATATACTGAGAAACCTGGGCATAATTTCATGATTAATGCCGATTTTGACAGTGTTGATGTCAAAAATTACGATGGACTTGTCATCCCAGGTGGACGTGCTCCGGAGTATCTCCGCCTTAATAAAAGAGTCCTTGAGATTACGAAAGAATTCTTTTCAGATAACAAGCCCGTAGCTGCTATCTGCCACGGTCCGCAGATACTTGCAGCGGCAGGCGTAATATCAGGTAAATCATGCTCTGCATACCCTGCCGTAGGTCCTGATATCGAAATGGCTGACGGTTCATGGATACCGAATAATGAGACCTTCTCCGATGCCCATGTTGACGGAAATCTCGTTACTGCTCCCGCATGGCCTGCTCATCCTCAGTGGATCAGAAAGTTCCTCGAAATACTCGGGACAAAAATACAGCCTTAGTTGAAACACTTACCCCCCCCTACAGGGTGTTACTCGGCTGAGACGCAGAATATACGCCTCAATTACGTTAATAGTGTTGAGGCTCTTTTTTTTATTAATCCGCTTAAAAATTCTCACTTTTTCTTTTTATACCAATTGCAATTTACCCTGAGAGTGATATTGTCTTTATTAAGGAGATTGTCATGGAAAAAAAACTATCAAATGCCCTGATTGCGGCGACGAAGGAACACCTGAATTTGGCATGTGCCCAACATGCAGCTACAAATACCGACCATTTGATTACATGAACCAAGGACTATCTGAAGATGATTTCAACGGTATCAATGATTCAATCAAAACCAAAGGCGACACCTTTGGGAAGATAAAAGTTTTAGGATTCGTTATTGTATTCGCACTTATTGTTATTATGTTTCTAAACAAATAATATTTATTGTATTTAACCCAAGGAAGAAAAATGAAAAACGAACTTATAAATGAACACAGCCTTTATCTGAGGCAGCATCACGACAATCCTGTTGCGTGGCAGGCATTTAAACCGGAAACTCTCAAAAGAGCCCAAAAAGAGAATAAACCTTTATTCATAAGTATAGGCTATTCATCATGTCACTGGTGTCACGTGATGGCTCACGAAACCTTTGAAGATGAAAAAGCTGCCGAGATTCTTAATAAATACTTCATCCCTGTAAAGATAGACCGCGAGGAGTTCCCCCCCAGTGTGGACAAGATGTATCAGTTTTACCTCCACGCCACAGGCAAAAAAGGGGGGGGCTGGCCTCTGAGTGTTTTCGCCCTTCCCGACGGCAGACCTTTCTTCGGAGGGACATACTTCCCGCCTGAACAAAGGCACGGACTGCCTGCTTTCAGCGATATAGTTAAGCAGCTTGGTGAGCTGTATATCAGCACTCCGTCGGAAGCAAAAAAAATATGCCGACAACTATGACAAATTCCACGACAAATTCATATCCCACGAGCACGAATACGATGCTCTTTCAGAAATGAAGATAGAGCAGATACTTGATATATTTAAGAAGATGTTCGACATCGAGCACGGCGGTATAGGCAAGGAAGCCAAGTTTCCTAATATCCCTGTAATGTCCGCACTCCTTAACTATTTCGATGATGAAGATGTATCTTCATTCCTGACACATACGGCAGATAAACTATGTACATCAGGTATATACGACCATGTGAACGGCGGTTTTTACAGATACGCAGTGGACAGGGCATGGACTGTACCTCACTTTGAAAAGATGCTTTACGACAACGCCCTGAATGCATCGTTTCTGCTTGATATGTTTGAAAAGACCGACAATGTGCTCTACTTGAAAATAGCTGAAAAGACGATAGATTTCATACTGACCGAATTCAACTCCGAGTTCGGACTGATCACCGCTATGGATGCAGACAGTCAGGACGATAACGGCAAAAGTGTCGAAGGCTTCTATTATCTCGTAACAGAGAAACACATAGAACCTGTGGCGGAGTACATAGAGCTTCATGAAGGGGGGGTTATTAACCTTACAACCACGGACTATGACAAATATGTCATTCTGGAAAAACACTTTGATAAACTGAAAGCGGCTAACGAAAGGGTCAAGCCGCATAAAGACGAAAAGGTTATACTGTCACTCAATATGCTTTTCTGTTCTGCACTCCTGAAGATGTTTGAAATGTCGGGTAAAGAGTTTTATATGGAGCAGGCAACTGCACTTCTAGGTAAAATGAAACACTTCCTCGTTAACGGGGGGGACGAACTGTTCAGAATAAACTATCAGGGCGAAATCTTTGCTAACACCACACTGGAAGACTACGCATATACAATAAAAACAATCCTTGATTTCTTCGAGGTTACAAAAGAGAAAGCATTCCTTGGTGAAGCTGCCTCACTCACTGAAAAAGCTATTGAGCTATTCTACTGCGACGGTATTTTTTTATCTGGATTCAAACAAGAAAGTCGTAGATACATTTGACGATTCCACCCCCCTAACCCTTCGGGCTGATGATTGACATTCTGGAGCAGTATTCAGACCTTATGGGGGGGATAGCGAAAGACAGGCAGGCTCTGGACTTCGCCGCCGACAGACTCATCAAATATGCAGGCGGTCACCCTACTCTGTTCGCAGCTCTCAAGGAGTATCTGAAATAAATGAAAGATTCAATACTGAAAAGACTGAAAGAACAGGGCTCTGACGAGAATAAAAAAAGGGATGGCGAAATTCGGCATTAACACTGCCAACGCCTTCGGCACAAAAGTCGAAGTTATAAGAACCATCGCCAAAGAGATTGGCACCGACCATGACCTTGCACAAGAGCTGTGGAAGACAAGGAATCATGAAGCACGTATCCTTGCCACAATAATAGCAGACCCTAACCTGACGGATATCGATATGCTACAGGACTGGGTTTTGGATATCAACTCATGGGATCTATGTGACCAATTCTGTAATAATCTGGTCATTCATACCGAACATGCAGGACTGATGATAGTCGACTGGTGTATTCAGGAGGAGATGTTTGTTAAACGTGCAGGTTTTTCAACCATGGCAAACTATGCACTGAAAAATCCTGATGTGAGAGAGAAGGATATAGATGGTTACTTCGGTCTGATACTCAACGAATGCTGGGACAAGAGAAACTATGTCCGCAAGGCAGTGAGCTGGGCACTCAGAAATATCGGCAAAAAAAGATATACATTACAACCGCAAAGCCGTAAAGATTGCCAAGCAGATGAAAGAAGACAAGTTAGCACCTGCAAAGCTCACGGCATCAGAGGTTATCAAAGAGCTACAAACTCCCGAACTGATAAATAAGCTTAAAGCCAAGTCATAAAAATTTTTTTATTTAACAAGTGTATATTTAATATCGCATATTAATCAATTAATGTTAAAATAGTTAAGTATATTTTATATTCGGAGAGTTAGTTGAGCTATAAGCACATTTCAAATACAGATTGCGAGTATTATCCATGCCATGGACTGGATGACCAAAACTGTCTCTTCTGTTATTGCCCCCCTTATATTTTTTTTAAAGATTGCGGTGGAGATTCGGAATTCATAGGTTCTGTCAAAGACTGTTCCAAGTGCGAAAAAAAACCATGATAAAAACAGCTATGAGTTTATACGCGAACGTTTATCCATAGCTTTCAAACGCTTAGGAGCAGATGATCTGGATATGCTTAAACTGGAGCACGAATAATAGCACCTCTGATAAAAATAATGCGTCAACTTTGTTGACAATTATCATAACAATAAGGTATTGTATACTTTAGAGGTACACAATGAACTCGTTTGTCCATAGGGAAGAGGATTACGCTTTACGCATAATCATCTATTTAGCTACAGTAGGAAAGATGGTGAAAACCAAAGAGATCTGCAACAGTCTCTATCTCTCCAGACCTATGGTACTCAAAATCATCAACAAGCTTAAGGCATGCGGATTTGTAACCACGAAAACAGGTAAAGAAGGCGGATTAACTATAGCAGAATGTGTTTATGATGCCAGCCTGTATGATATACTTAAATGTATGGGGGGGTTCACCTCCAGAATGAACCAGTGCCTTGATCATAATGAAACATGTAAGCTGATGCCGATCTGCAAAGTGAATATTCTATTCTGCGGTATACAGACAGAGATAGAGAATCAGCTTAAAAATGCAAAAATTAAAGAGTTTCTTTTTTTTCAAATAAAGAAAGTGTATTAAGTATTTAATAACCGTAGGAGGTCTGAATGAACGAGTATCAATACGACTATAAGACGGTACAGGGCTTTGTCCTGTCTGCCATCTTTTGGGGGGGAGTTATTGGACTTGTGGCTGGTCTTCTCATCTCTGCACAAATGTGGAACGCTGATTTAAACTTCGGCGAATACTTCTCATTTGGTAGACTGAGAACCTTTCACACCAATGTATTAGCATACGGTCTTGGTATCGGTGCAGAATTTGGTCTTTTTTTTACTACATAACAATACGCCTTACAAAGCGACCTTTGATCTTTCCAAAGCTTGCACGTATCCACCTCTGGCTTTTTAACATCGGAGTTGGTGCTGCTGGTCTGTCACTCCTTATAGGAATGAATACATCACTGGAGTACGCTGAGTTCGAGTGGCCGTTTGACGTTGCCATTGTTATTTTATGGGTAATGTTTGCTGTCAATATTTTCGGCAACATCTTCACCAGAAAAGAGAAGCACCTTTATGTTTCTCTCTGGTACATCATTGCTACAGTCATCACTGTTGCAATACTTTACATCGTCAACAACCTTGCTATCCCTGCTACACTCACTAAGTCATATCACCTCTTTGCAGGTGTAAACAGTGCTAACGTTGAGTGGTGGTACGGACATAACGCTGTGGGTTTCCTTTTCACAACCCCCCCTATTCTGGCGATGTTCTACTACTTCCTGCCTAAATCAACCGGATTGGCGTTATACAGCCACAGGCTGTCTATCATCTCTTTCTGGTCATTGATTTTCGCATACCTTTGGACAGGTGCACATCACCTTGTCTACACTCCGCTACCTGACTGGATTCAAACACTCGGTATCGCATTCACACTCTTCCTCATCGCTCCGTCATGGGGGGTTCAGTGGTAAACGGTTACTTCACGGTGGATCACGACTGGTCGAAGATGAGAACTAACTACCTTACAAAGTTCTTTATAGTAGGTATCACATTTTATGGTCTCCAGACTATTCAGGGACCGTCACAGGGTATCAGAGTTATCAGCTCACTTATCCACTATACAGACTGGGTTCCTGGGCACGTACACATGGGAACAATGGGCTGGGTAACTATGGTTATCTGCGCATCAATATATTACGCACTCCCTGCAATGTATAAGGTAAAGATATACAGTGAGAAGGTTGCTAACACACACTTCTGGCTTGTGCTCGTGGGTCAGCTAATGTTCTCTGTCACTATGTGGATCACAGGTATCCAGCAGGGTGCTATGTGGAAAATGACTGCCGCAGACGGTACACTCCAGTACACCTTCATGGAAGGACTGGTTCGTAACTATCCTTACTGGCAGATGAGAACTCTGTCCGGTGTTATATTCGTTGTCGGTATGCTTTTCTTTATCTACAACGTTATGATGACTATTAAACAAGGCAAAGAAAATATTGCCAAATTACAAGAAGCTTAGGGAGGCACAAAATGAGTAAGAATGACAATTCTATCTACAACAGAGCCCTCCTATTCTCTATAGTAGCGGCAATCACGGTTCTAATAGGTACTATCGCAACAGTTTTCGTACCTATGTTCACTAAAGGTATGCACCCGAAAGTAGAAGGGCTTCAGCCTTTCACAGCACTTGAGCTTGCAGGTAGAGATATCTATCAGGCTGAGGGTTGTATCAACTGTCACTCTCAGGTGGTTCGTCCTCTTAAGGCAGACGTTCTGAGATACGGTCCATACTCTAAAGCAGGTGAATTTGCATACGACAGACCTTTCCTTTGGGGGGGATCAAAGAGAACAGGTCCGGACCTTGCCAGAATCGGTGGTAAATATCCTGACGAGTGGCATATACAGCACTTTGAGAGCCCACAGGCTTTCTATCCTAAGTCTAACATGCCTCCATACCCTTGGTTCAAAGAGAAGATGGTGAATGTTAATGAAACACTCGCCAGAATGGATGCACTTGGCTTCCCTTATACTGACGAAGACAAGGCTACTCTCGCTGAATCAACACAACTCGACGCTATGGTTGCATATATGCAGATACTAGGTACATCCATAGAAAGAGAGGCTGTGATTACAATCGACGAGAGCATGATAGAAGCTGAAAGCCCTGTTAAAGGGAATGCTGATGCTATTGCTCTCGGTAGAAATCTTTACAAGGCTGAATGTGCAGGCTGCCACGGTGCTAACGCCGAAGGCAATATCGGAGCATCTCTGATCGATTACGCTCAGAACGAACCTGTAGATACTGATACATATATCACTATCGCAAACGGTTACGAAGGTGCAATGCCGGGCTACGCCAGTAAATTCGGTAAAGAAAAAACATGGGCTATCGTTGAATACATCAACAGCCTTAAATAACAAAGGAGGTACGTTATGATTCAGGAAGAGCAAGACAACATTGAAGAATTTCAAAGAGAAGATACTGAGCATGTACTTCCGCTCGGATGGCTGATCCTTTACATAGGTCTCATAGTATTCGGTATATACTATACATACGCCTATACACCGACCTTCACAGGCTGGTCACAGGAAAAACAGCTTGAAGAAGCTATGAAAGACGTTAAATAATTAGCTTGTACACGGGGGGGCGGTTTTATCGCCGCCCCCCCTTATTTTTTTTCAAAAGGAGGAAAAAAATGTCTGGAACACCTATGTCATACTTTATGTATGGTCTTGTTCTGGTAATAGTTTTTGCAGGTATCATTGTCTATAATTATTCTAAAAAGAATCATGACAAGATAGAGCAGGCAAAATATAACATGCTGGATGACGACGATGAGCAGCATTGAACTTCAGCAAAAACGATGGATAGTCAGGATAATATGGACAGCCATATACCTTTTAATCCCTTTTATCCAGATAAACGGACAAAGTGCACTCAGATTTGATATTTCATCTCTGGGTCTACTGTTTTTCGGCAATACTATTTTTATTGAGAACTTCTTTATCGTTCTCATTTTCACTTTTTTATTAACTTTCCTGATCATTTTGATCACTCAGCTTTACGGTCGTATATGGTGCGGATGGCTCTGCCCTCAGACCGTTATGATGAATTTCACCAACTTCCTTGACATTAAAAATCAAAGCTTAGTCACTAAGCTATTAGGACATATATTTGTATTGGTTATCAGTGCCGTTATCGGTGCATCGATGGTTTGGTATTTTGTTTCGCCATATAAATTCTTTGGCGATTTGGTTAACGGGACTATGGACTCTGCAACCATGTGGTTCACTATAGTTCTTACCGTAATAACTTACCTTAACTTCTCCTTTGTACGCTATAAGTTCTGCACAACGGTCTGTCCATACTCTAAGCTTCAGTCGGTTATGTTCGACAACCACACGCTGATCATAGCTATGGACCCTGAAACCAGCTACAAATGTGTTAAATGTGATGCTTGCGTGACAACCTGCCCTGTCGGTATAGATATACGTCAGGGGGGGATGGACAGCGAATGTATTAACTGCGGCCGCTGTATTTCCGCCTGTACAAAAACTATGACCAGAGAATGCGAAGACGTACCTACCCTAATCGACTACATCTACGGTTTCTCAGATACAAAGAAACCTTTCAGAGTAAATGTCGTGATCACTGCTGTTGTCACTTTTATCTTCCTTGCAGGTTTTATATATATGGCGGCAACGGTTAAGCCGTATGAGTTTCAGGTATTCCCTAACTCATCCTTCCTGCCGAGATATAAAGACGAAAATGTCATAAACTCTTATGAAATCATGCTGAAGAACCTTTCTAAAAAGAATCTTCGGGTTGAGCTTAAGATTAAAGACTTAGAACAATACGATCTCCAGTACCTAAGCCTCTCGTTGTTAAACCGGGCGAAACTCTGAAAGAAAAGGTATTCCTCTTTATCCCTGCTGAAAAATTGGAAAAAGTGCCTATATTATCTCTTAAGATGCTTTCCATTGGTGACGACAAAGGCGGAAAACCGCTAGAGAGTGAACTTAGCTTCCGCAGACCGATAAGACGTAAAAAATAGGAGAATAACTTGAGAGTTAGTTTAATTATTTTTTTAATAGGATTTTTGACTATAGCCCCCCCGTCTATTTATGTGGGTATCAAATACTTCGACGGCAAGGTGATAGACCAGCCCTACGAATCAGGACTCACATATGACGCCGATAAGAAATTCATCAGCGACAACGGACTCGGCTTAACCATACTGAAACAGGATAAAAACGGTGATAGCGTGGAGATGCAGTTCTCTTTTGATAAGAAGACAGACATAAATCTGGAAGAGACCTCATTCTATATAGCACGCCCCCCCGCCACTGAACAGGGCAAAATACAGATAAATGCTGAAAAAAACAGAGGATGGAGTGTACGCCTCTGTTTTCAGCCTCGATACATATGGACATTATATTCTGAAAGCAGTCACCACCGCCAACGGTAAAAAGATTGCTATTCAGAAAAGTTTTTATATTAATTAAACGTTTTTTTTATTAGGAGGACGACATGAGAATAGGAACAATAGTAATGATCATTTCGCTTATCTCTATGATTGGGTTACCGCTTTTTTACGCGATTAAGTACGCTAACTAATGGGAGCGCTCTATATGATGATACCTATCTCGCTCCTACTGGGCGTGATAGTATTAGTCATATTTTTATGGGCCTCAAAATCAGGTGAGTTTGACGACATCGAAGGACCAAAGTACCGAATGCTGGATGACGATGACGACGACTAATGTTGTAGCATGTAAACACTGCCTACTGGAAGTAAATAGGAATCAGGCTATTGTCGAGAGTATTAACGGCGAAGAGTCTTTTTTCTGCTGTTCAGGGTGTGCAAGTGTTTACAAGATTTTGCAAGAGGAAGGGTTCTCTAAGTTTTATTCCAAAAGGGATAGCAACTGGGAACCCGGTGCTGTAAACCCTGCAAATGTCTCTGAAGAGCTGTTCGTCGATTCTGTTGTAGAGATAGAAAACGGCTATGAGGTCAACATCGCCCTATCAGGCATAAGGTGTGCCGCATGCATCTGGCTTATCGAAACATACCTCTCTAAAGCCGAAGGTATCGAATCAATACGTGTAAACTACGCAACTCATAAGGCAAAAATAAGCTGGAAAAAAGGGGGGGTCATAACTCTCCGTGAGATAATCGACAGAATATCTTCCATAGGCTACTGCCCTCTCCCCCCCGTATCGGAATCAGACACAGCTTCAATATATGAAAAAGAGAAGAAGGATTATTTCTTCCGCTTCTCCATCGGGGGGCATTCTTCAGCATGCAGCTGATGATATATACCGTAGCCCTTTATGCAGGGTACTTTCAGGGGGGGATTGATACCGGACTGAGGACTATGTTCCAATACGCGGCGTGGTTGCTCAGCACCCCCCCTGTTATGTTTTACTCAGGTATGCCGTTCATAAAGAGCTCTATGCAGGCTCTCCGCAGAGGGCACACCACAATGGACACGCTGATCTTCATGGGCTCGTTCACTGCATATGTATATAGTGTTTTCGCACTTTTTCTCGATAAAGACGTATATTTCGATACTACATCCATGATAATAACTCTTATCTTATTAGGCAGATACATTGAATCCAGTGCCAAGGCAAGAACATCCAACGCAGTATCAAAACTTCTCACGTATCAGCCCACACAGGTAAGATACCTTTCAGACTTCGACCTAGCTAAATATATTTCAGGTGAATTATCTTCCGCCACTGTCCCTGTTAAGCAGATCAGGCAGGGTGACTTCCTCGAAGTTCTGCCGGGTGATTCTATACCTGCTGACGGTGTCGTGGTTTACGGAAGCTCGGAAGTGAACGAATCCATGCTCACAGGCGAAGCTATGCCTCAGATAAAAACCGAATCATCAAAGGTTTATGCAGGAACAGGCAACATTAACGGCAAGATCATTATTCAGGTGGATAACGTGGGTGCGACAACCACCCTCTCCCGTATTGTACAGGCTGTGGAGGATGCCCAGTCCGCAAAAGCTCCGATACAGAATGTCGCAGACAAGGTTGTCGGCTATTTTGTACCTACTATTATCACTATAGGTTTTCTCACATTCTTTGGCTGGTATTATGTGTCTTTCGAACTGTTGACATCCACGATGAACGCAGTCTCAGTGCTTGTCATAGCATGTCCGTGTGCTCTTGGGCTGGCAACTCCGCTTGCTATCCTCATAGCCACGTCCAAAATAACTAAGCTGGGTGTTGTGGCAAAAGCAGGCGACATAATAGAGATACTCAGCAAAGCAGACACTATCATATTCGACAAAACAGGGACTATAACAAAAGGTGAGCTGAAAGTGGAAGAGATTATCACCTCAGGTTATGATCAGGCGACCCTATTAAAATACACGGCATCACTGGAAAGGAACTCGTCGCATCTCATAGCAAAAGCTATCACGGATGCCTACCTTGATGATTTTCTAACGGTAGACAATTTCAAAGAGCATCCGGGCAAAGGGCTGAGCGGCTCTATAGACGGTTTTAATCTCCTCGCAGGTACTTTGTCATACCTGAAAGAAAACAACGTCAAAACGCCTGATGAGCTTGTCACAGAACATATAAAGAACGGCTACACCGTCGCATGCATAGCTATTAACGACAAGTTTGCAGGATTTATAACACTCTCAGACTCGATAAGAGAGGACGCAAGAGACACGCTCCTTGCATTGGCAAAACGGAATATCAAAACTGTGATCCTGACAGGTGACAACAGACTGGCGGCTGAAAAGCTGGTTGAAAGGCTGGATATACCAAACCTCGAATTCATAGCAGAGGTGACACCTTTTGAAAAAGCGGATGTGGTTAAGTCTTTTCAGAAGAATGGTAAAAGATGTGCGATGGTCGGTGACGGCATAAACGATGCACCAGCCTCACAAAGGCGGATATAGGCATTGCCATAGGTCAGGGGGGGACAGATATCGCAATAGAAAGCTCTGATATAGTCCTTATGCGAAACGAACTGAAACTTGTGGAGACAGTGTTCGACACCTCTGTCACAACACTCAGAGTGATTAAACAGAATCTATTCTGGGCTTTCTCTTATAATTTCGTCATGATACCGCTGGCGGTCACAGGTACTATACACCTGTTTTCAGTGCCGCACTGATGAGCATCAGCAGTCTGCTGGTTGTCTTTAATTCTTTAAGAATCGCCCGTTGATACCTTTCTCTCTAGACTCAGAATCAATATACCGCTGAATAGACAAACAATCCCTGCCGCAACCATCATATTTAAAGTCTCGCCTAGAACAACGATACCTAAAACTGCCGCTGTTAAAGGTTCAGCGAGTGAAAGTGTCGTAGTGGTTGATACTGTTATTGTTTTTAATCCTTTAGCGAAAAGAATATAAGATAGTGTTGTGGCAAAAAGTCCTAAGTATGCCATACTCACTAAACCGCTTGTTGAACTTAACCAAGAGATGTCATAAATAAACAAGACGGGCAGCATGATAGCCGCTGCACCTAGGAACAATAGTGCAACTACAGCATTCCCCCCCTTTGCCCTTACAAGCATCACTTTGGCTACCATAGTATAGGCAGCATAACCAAAACCGGAGATAAGAGCATATAGAATACCCAGAGGATTTATTGATATTTCACCATCTCCGGATAATACCAACAGGATACAACCCATAACAGCAAATAAAGTTGCTATATACCATTTAGTATTAAGATGCTCCTTCAATATAATTCTACCCATTATACCTGCAAACGCCGGACCGCTTCCGATGGCAACGATAGTTCCCACTGCAACACCGGTTATCTTAACCGCAGAAAAGAATGCAATCTGATACACCGCTACTAAAGAAGCACCAAGTATAACATGCATAGGGCTAAACTTACTCCCTGTAAATGATCTTGAAATTATAGCAACTATTAAAAGCCCTATTCCACCTATGAGTAGCCGAAAAGTACCTACAGTGATTGGGAGTGCACTCACAGGAGCAAACGCTTGAGACGTTCCTGTAGTACCCCCCCAGAGCAGAGCTGCGGCAATTATATAAAAAACACCTTTATTCATATCATCACATCCTTATTCCCGACCAAATGAAAAACAGTCCCATCCCCCCACCATCAGAACCAAAGTAAGCAGATTAAAAAAAACCACGCCTCGCCATAAGATAATTGCCAAAAACCGAAGTTGCCATCATAGCAACAGATGTCCCGAGCCCGAATAAAAGCATAGATAAAAAACCTCTGGCTGCATCCGCTGTGGATGCAGAAGCGATGATCATGCCGTATAAAGGACCACATGGGAGAAATCCGAGAACTATACCCGTCAGAAAGACAGATTTCGGCTGAAGCTTTTTAAGCTTATTAACGAATGTTCCGCCTGCAAGCTTATGCTCCAGTTTATTCATAAAGTTATAGCCGATAAATGAAAGTACGCCGTATAGGACTAAAAAAAACACCTGCAACAATAGCCGCACCCTTCTGTACACCCATCAAACGACCGACAATCTGCATCATGTCGCCAGCAAAACCTGCCATAAGCCCAAGAAATGAGTAGGTAACTATTCTGCCAAGATTATATTTTATGTGCGGTATAAATAGATTAGCGTATCCTCGTTTATCACCTACAAACCGACCTGAAACATATAAAACAAAAGGGTGGCACATGCCTATGCAATGCCCAAACCCCCCCACAGACAATCCCATCGTTAAAAAGCCAATATATGTCAGCTCTTCCATCGCTGACTCCTATACATAGAGACATATCCGTGGAGCACATCGTGTGCTCTTGTCGGCTCATCCATTTAGTTTTTATCCATATCAAATAAGAAGACCTTCTCCGCAGAAAAGTTCCCCCCCTCATCGAAACTGAGCTTCATAAACCATCTATGTCCGCCGAAAATACATTTAGGGAGGGTTGTTATTGCGGAATATCCCGTGGCTGCTTTTTGGAGACGAGCCTTATAAAGCCCCCCCATATCCATAACCATATTAAACTTAACCTGAGCGTTTTTAAGCTCCACCGGCTTACCGTCACGTTCTACAAAAAAAATCTGAAGACCAGCTCTTTGAAAGGTTTTGCGGGTCTGGACATATCTACTTTTATATCGTAACGACCGACTTTCACCTCAGCCGCCTCATGAGTAATGTCTATGCTCTTATCATACTTGCGTACAAACTTCTCTGCAGCATAAGAGGATACGGTGAAGCAAAGGATTGCCACCAGAAAATAAAAGATGATCAGAAATAGCTTCATTTTTTTTGATTTCTTCATGAGTCACAGGATATCACAATGTTACAAAAATTCAATGGAACAGTTAACGTTGAAATCAGAGAAATTGAGGCTTATAATAATAGTAACCTATAAGGAGTTTGTAATGAGTTATAAACACATACTTGCGATGACGGATTTCAGCGAATATTCAAAAAAAAGCAGTAGAGGAAGCTGTTCAGATTGCTAAATGTCAGGGGGGGAGCAAACTGACCGTACTGCATGTTGCATACGATCAGAGTCAGTTCCAGACATACATCACCGAAAAACAGTATGAAGAGATCAAGACCAAAATCGATGCAGAAGTGAACGAAAAATTCGATAAACTTGAAGACGAAATCCCGGCTCTTAAAGAAATAGACTGGGAGAGCTACCTAAGGCGTGGAACTCCATATATAGAAGCACTTTACGAAATAGAAAAAGGTGATTACGACCTTGTGGTGCTTGGTTCTCACGGTGAGGGCGGTTTCAAAAGGATCGTACACGGAAGCACAGCAGGGAAAATCCTGCGTCATTGTCAGGTAAGCATCCTCATCACTAAGATATAGATACCTCAACCCCCCCGGTGCATAAATGTGTGTCGGGGGGGTCTTTTTTTTACCTGCCCTACTCTATATAAGCCTTTATAAAATCCAAAAACTCAGTACGGGGGGGGATAGGTCTTGATATAAAGTAGCCCTGAGCAATATCACAGCCTATTCTCTGTAGATAAGCCATAGTCTCCTCATCCTCAACACCTTCACATATGACCTTCATATTAAGCTGTTTCGCCATATGAACTATACCGTTCACAAGAGTTCCGTTAGATTCGTTAACAGCGATATCACTTACAAACGCCTTATCTATCTTCATAATATCTATCGGATACATATTGAGATAAGACAATGATGAGTAGCCAGTTCCAAAATCGTCTAATGCTATCTTTATCCCGAACCGCTTGATATTCTGCATCCACATTAAAGATTCCTTCTGATCCTTTAACAGCGAACTCTCCACTATCTCGAAAACCATTTTATCGGGAGACAGACCATAACTAAGTATACTTTCATATGTCATTTTTGGATCCATAGCATAAGGTATCTGTGTCGCCGCGACATTAATTGTTATATAAAAATCTGGATCGATCTTCTGTGCCTCTACCAGTGTTTTACAGGCTTCGTCCAGCACCCACAAACCTATGGAATTGATATATCCTGTATGCTCAGCTATCGGTATAAATGAATCAGGATAAATCATCCCCCCCCTTTCAGGATGTTCCCAGCGAAGAAGTGACTCGGCACCAACTATTCTGCCTGACTGTATATCTATAACAGGCTGGTAATAAAGCTGGAACTCTTCGTTTATTATAGCCTCCGGAATGGCATTTTCAATAAAGTGAGCTTCGACACTCTTATCTGTAATAGACTGGTCATAATACTTTATTCCGTTGCCACCTGAGTTTTTAACATCATACATAGCCTGTTCTGCATACTGCAAAAGCTCCGGTACACTGCCCTCATGGAGTGGATAAATCACAACACCTATACTCGCAGTAACCGAAACCTCCATCCCTTTAATGGATACAGGTCTTGATACGTTATTCTTAATCGCTTCAATCTCTGTGAAAATTGCCGCAAGGTTACTATCCTGCCTGAACAGAGCAACGATGAATTCATCACCGCCTTGTCTTGATAAAATATCTGCATCTTTCACACAGTCATTCTTTAAGCGTTCACCAATCGCCTTAAGAAGGATATCTCCGTCCCGATAGCTGTAGACTTCGTTAATTTTTTTGAAATTATCTAATTCTATGAATATTACAAATAAGTTATCACTCAGCCTATCAGTAACTTTATATAGCTGTTCGAGCTGACTAAAGAACAAGCTTCTATTAGCCAGACCTGTCAGACTGTCATAATTGCTTTTTATCCTGATCTCTTCATCAGTCATCTTTCTGCCGGCGATATCACTGAACTGAGCGACAAATTCTGTTATATGCCCAGCACTGTCCTTAATTGCCGTAATTGTGTTCCACTCAAGATATACACTCCCATCCTTCTTTCTATTCCAGAGCTCCCCCCCCTCCCAGAAACCGTCATTTAACAGGCTCTGCCACATATCCTGATAGAAATCATCATCATGCACTCCGGACTTCAACACTCTAGGGTTTTCACCTATCGCCTCAGATGCAAGATAGCCTGTTATATTTGTGAAAGCAGGATTGACAGCCTTGATAGTTCCGGCGGTATCAGTGATTACTATTGCCTGAGCACTGACATCGAAAACAGTCGCCAAAAGCCTGATATTAGTTTCGAGCTCCATTTTTTCTGTTATATCTGTAAAATAGCCTATATATTTATTCTTTGAAGATTCTAAATCTTTGCTGGCCCGTATGTTTATCCAGTTATATGAATTCAGTTCACCAATTCTGAGATCATGATTCAAACTGCCTGTTTCGATGAATTTATTCCAGACCATACGGAAATCCTCTTCATCATCTCGGCATACCTGTTTTAGCAAATCATCAAACCCGATCGTAGCCTTGCCTGAAAGCCCAATGATATCCGACGCAAGCGTACTCATAGTTAATACATCGGTATCACTGCAATACACCCAGTCGCCTATATTGCCTATAGCCTTTACCTGATTTGTCACTTCCGCCTGCCGTTTCAGCTCTCTGTTTTTTTGTAAACATACAGCAGAATCAAAAAGACTCCTCCAAGAGAAAACAGAAGATAAATACTCCATTTGAAATATTTTTTATACGTTCCACGGTTGTTAGAATACATAAAACCTTTTACGGAGTGCACTTTAGGCAGCATACCTATTATGCTGTATGTATCAGCTATATTCTCCCATTTTTTAGAGTCCATATGACCGATAGGGAATTTTTCACTGTCGATGAAGGTCTTTATGAGCTTTGCTTCATACTGCAGACTCTCTCTGGTGTGGGTGGTTTTATATTTGGATAGAATGAGATCTATTATCTCATCAGGATGCTCCAGGCATATTCCCAGCCCTTAATAGTTGCCTGTCTAAATCCTTCCACTACTTTGGGTTTATCTACAATCATGTCGGACGTTGTGAAAAAAAATTGTCGCCGTAGAAATCTATCCCATAATCAGATGGACGATACTCAATAAACGATATCCCTCTTTCGGATGCCTGAAAAGGCTCATTCGATATATATGCAGACATGCCTGATATCTTACCTGAATAAAAATCATCAGGAGTATATGTACAGGGGGGGACAACATTTATTCTGGAGACAGGAATCCCAAGACTACTCAGCATCAGATAAAGCTCGGCGGTATCGGGACTGAACATGATCTTTTTATCTATAAGGTCAAAAGCGTCCTTAGCTTTGTCAGTACGTATGATGAAAGAAAGTGGTGATTGTTGAAAAATAACACCCAGCACAACAAGTTGAGCACCGCGATGTTTATATAATAGCAGGTCACTATTGCCTACGCCAAACTCAGCCTGACCGACTAGGACTGCTGTTACAGAATCAGTGGCAAAATCAGGTTCGAGTATTTCTATATCTAAGCCATGCTCTTTATAGAATCCCTTCTCAATAGCGGCATAATATCCTGCAAACTGAAACTGGTGTTTCCACTTGATGTGTAGTCGTGCCTTCTCAAGGGCAGACGCATCTATAGCAGACAAAAATATACAAAGTAATAGGAAAAGCCTACAAATTGATTTGTTTAACATATATTTAGACCAAAATAATAATTTTTCTAGTTGATTATAACATGTGAATTAACACACGCAACCAGAAAAGGTCAAACATGCAATATATATTTCAATATGTATACAAACAATAAATGATAGAACTCTAATGTGTTTTACGCAGTAAATTCTCTGGTTTTAGACCAATTATCAAAGCACCCCCCCAGTGTTTTCCGTTCACATATATCGGCAGAGATAAATCGTTCAGAACCTCACCAGTATCCCTTACAAAAGCCTGCAGTAAGAAAGGCTTGGTATTTGAGGCTCGTCTCTGTTCAGCGGCACTATTATCGTATATTCTCATATTTCTGCTTTTGAGATTATCCACTTCAAAATTACCTGTAGGCGGATTACTAAGCTCGGTATGGTGGCAGGGCAGATACCCGTTTATATCCACAGGTATGGCATAGATCGCACCTATATCCTGCTTAAGTTTATCCACTTTTTTTCTGCAAGAGTGAAACAAACATAGGTCTGTATTCAACATCATACTTAGTAGGGTCTGTACCTTGTATCACTTTATAATTTCTATCAAACAGATTATGTTTTTTTTGCTATCTGCACCATATCTATACTGATCTCGTCGACAAAAACAAACGCTTTATGCAGGATAGTCTCAAGGTTAGATTCTCCGGTTTTAAACTGAGCAACCTGCTCCAGAAGCCCTTCTGAAGTATTTCTGAGTGACACGGAAGACTCAGTGGAATCCGCCATTTTATCCTGAACATTCCCGCTTAACTCATGTATTGCGTCAACCTTCTCGTGTATCTCACTATTGGTAACAGACAACTCTTCCAGTGCAGAGGATATCTGTAAAAGATTAGAGTTATTATCATCCAAAGCTTTCATCATATTTTTAAATTTGCCTGTAGCATCATCGACAACGCCCTGAATATTTCCTGCGTATTTCTCTATCTCTTGTGCCCCCCCTTCGTCGGTATGGGTCACAAGAGTTGTCATGGTTGATATATTACTGTTGATCTCGTCAGTGGCAGTTTTAACTTTCTCAGCCAGCTTTCGCACCTCATCAGCAACCACAGCAAAACCTCTTCCGTGCTCTCCTGCCCTTGCCGCTTCGATGGCGGCATTTAGTGCCAATAGATTAGTCTGATCAGAAACATCATTGATGAGTGAAACTATACTTCTTATGTTATGAGAGTTCTGTGTCAATGAAGCAACAGTCTCTTTAAAAGACCTGATATGGTTAGAAATTATCGATATCTCATTGGAGATATTCTGCATACCTTTAAAAGTCACTTGAACTGCTTCAAGGTTCTCAGATGTGGAGTTTGTTATCTCTGTGGTGTTCTCTGAGATATCACTGAGTGCAGATTTGGACTCACTGCTGGCGGTAAATATTTCATCCGACATCTCTGACTGTGTCTTTGCTGCTCCTGAGGATTCATTTATCTTGTCAGTGATTTTCGCAACCTCGGTGGACATCTGCAGAACAACACTTCTTATATCTTCAATTGTCCCTCTGAAGGTGACTAGAAAATGGTTAAAGTTATCCGCTAAGTCGCCCATCTCATCATAACTGCATCTAACTGCGTTTATCGTTAAATCTTTCTCGCCTGTCGCGATATTAATTATGCATTTGTTAATTTCACGAACAGGTCTGACAATCAAATATCTCAGGAAAATAAATGTACCGGTAGAAATACAGAACATAAGTGCAACAACGCCCCCCCATATGAAGTATTTGTTTTCATGTTTAAAAGACAAATATATCAATGTGATAGCTGGTAGAAGATTGACAAAAAGAAGGTTACCGAAAAGTTTTTTGTTTAGTGTATTAAACACGTGCTTTTCGAGGTTTGTGTAAGCCTGAATAAACATAATCACTCCCACAAATTTAATAATTAATTCACATCTACATTACATTAAATCGTAGATGATTATATGTAAATAAAAAAAGACATTTTTTTATGAAGCTGTTGAATAAATATATAAAAAAAACAGAAAAACAAAAAACAAAATCCCCCCCAATTTTGACAACAAGATTGGGGGGGATTTACAATTTACTTAAATAATTAATGACGAAATTAAGAGTTCAGCCACTCCACGGTTTTTTTTCCATCGCTTCGATATTATTACCGCAATACTGACGTATAAACTCCTCATCAGGCTCATAGTCGGCAGGCATAGTCTCTAATGCCGAAAGAGCCCTTGAACCGTCGAAATCAACATATGACAAGCGTACGGTGAGCTCATTTTTCGGTCTGCCAAAAGCAGTACCCGGCAGTATGGCAACTCCTACATCCGTGAGAAGTCTCTGGCAAAGCTGTTCAGAGTTTTCTATCTGTTTAGCTTTCAGTTTTTCTCTGTAGCTTTCGAAATCAGGGAACATATAAAAACCGCCCTTAGGCTCAGCAACTCTGACTCCTGCATCAGTAAGTATTCTATATATGAGACCGCCTAGCTGACGCAGAATCTTACGAGAGTTCCAAAGGTATCTCTCTATATCAATCCCGAGTTTAAAAGCTCTGACGGCAGCATACTGGATAGGAGCACTTGTTGACGTAAAGGTCTCGCTGGCAACAGAAGCCATAGAAGAAAGCAGCCACTCAAGCGATTCAGGGAATGCAAAAGTACCGAGTCTCCAGCCGCCTGCTCCGCACCATTTCGAAAGACCACTGCTGATGACAGTCCCCCCCTCCGGATAAAATTTGGCTATGGAAACATGGTCTCCGCTGTGATTGGTCTCGCCGTATATCTCGTCAGACAGCATAACAACCTTATATCTCCTTGCAACTTCGGCAAGGTCTTTCAACTGCTCCAGAGTGTAAGTACCGCCTGTAGGGTTATTAGGATAGTTAAGTATAATAAGTCTAGGTTTGTTCGGATCTTCTTTACAGAGATTTTCCAGCTCTTCAGGCATGAGAAGCCAGTCGTTCTCTTCAAGTGTATTGAGCCATCTGACATGATGACCTACAATATGAGCCTGCGGAGCATAAGAAACCCAGCTAGGTGTAGGTATCACCAGATCACCGTAATAAACCAGCTGAATAAGAAACATTAACTCTTTAGATCCGGGTCCTATCAGAATATTTTTTGACTGAAAGTTAAGCCCTTGAGTCTTTTGATAATATTCGCATACTGCCTCCTGAAGTGCAGGCAACCCTCTTACTGGCAGGTAATCCTTCTGGTGGGCATTGTTTTTCAATTCATTTACAACAGACTGAGGCACTGGAAACGGTGATTGACCGAGCCCAAGCTTATATACTTTTTTTACCCTGCTGACGCAATGAGTTACTAAGCTCATTGATAGCAAGTGTAGCTGAAAGAGGCAAGCCTCTTACGTTAAGGTTTAAGTTAATATCCGGTCTGTCTGATTCACCCATGACATTTCTCCATAAATTATATTATTTAACTAAAAAAAAGGGACTCCTCAGAGCCCCCCCTTATAATACTATCTCTTAGCGAGCTTCATCCGAAACATCTGTTCCAGTACGATAAGCCCAAAACATCCCATACCAATCAGATACATATAATATTTCATTTCAGGCCCAAGCCCTAAAATAGGCAGGAGTGTCCCCCCCGGTCTGAAAAGGATAAAAGCCGTTATAAGCAGGAACGGAACTTCCCACAGCTTATTCTTAATGATAAACCAGCCCTGAACAGCCGCTGTAAAGGCAAAAGCGGCGAAACATGCCATCACAAAGATCAAAATCCCGAGTGACCAGCTGTTGATCTCGTGCAGGATCAGGTCTGTATTGAATATAAACATAAAAGGTATTACTGCTGTACGCAGGTCGTACAGGAAGCCCTGTATACCTGTCGCAATAGGCGGCGAATCTGCAATAGCAGCAGCGGCATAAGATGCCAGCCCCCCCACCGGAGGCGTATCGTCCGCCAGAATACCAAAGTAGAAACAGAAAAGATGTGCTGCCATAAGTGGGATAAAAAAAATCCGTATGACGCACCAAGGTTAACTATGATAGGAGCGGTGAGCGATGCCATAACAATATATGTTGCCGTTGTGGGGGGGAGTCCCATACCAAGCAACAGGGACGCAATAGCAGTGATGAGAAGCAGAAGGAAGATATTACCCTGTGCGAGTGTTTCCACTATCTGAGTTATCATACCGCCTATACCCATGCCGACAACACCTACGATAATACCTGCCGAAGCCGTGGCAAGTGCAACAGAAACCATGTTCCTTGAACCGCCTATAAGCCCCCCCTGCCCTATCACCTTAATAGAGTTCTTCGTAGCAACCACAAAATCTTTATTCCCTGACTTTATCTCTTTACGGAATTCCTGATAAAAGATAATCACGGCAAGTATGAGCACAGCGTTATAAGCGGCCATCTCAGGGGGGGAGTGACGTACAACAACAAGCTCATAAACGAGAGTTCCGATAGGGATAAGATAGTGAAGACCATTCTTTAAAGTGTCGAAAAACTTAGGACATTCCTCTTTAGAAAGCCCCCCCTTCATTCCAAGTTTGCTCGCCTCAAGGTGTGTAACGTAAAAGAGAGCAAAATAAGAAACAAATGCAGGGACAGCCGCCGCTTTGACGACCTCTATATAAGGAACATTTACATACTCTGCGATAATGAATGCTGCCGCACCCATAATAGGAGGCATCAGCTGACCGTCAGTGGAAGCCGCAACCTCTGTGGCCGCCGCTTTAGTTGCAGGATAACCAACCTTCTTCATAAGAGGGATAGTAAATGTACCTGTGGTAACGATATTAGCGATACTTGAACCGGAAACAAGCCCGGTGAAACCTGAAGCAACAATAGCAGCCTTAGCAGGTCCGCCCTTGAACCGTCCCAAAAGAGACAGCGACATATCTATAAAGAATTTACCGGCACCGGCTTTATCCAGCATAGAGCCGAGTAAAACAAACAGATAAACTATAGACGCTGAAACCCCCCCGAGAGGTATCCCGTATATCCCCCCCTCTGTAGAGAGTGATATCTGGTTAAGGTACTTGTTAAGTGAAACACCCTTAAATGCCAAGAAATCAGGCATGTGAGGTCCTAAAAATGCATATGCGGAAAAGAACAATGCAATGATTGTAAGAGCAGGTCCGATTGACCTTCTGGTGGCCTCCAGCAATATAACAACTGTTGCAAAACCAAAAATGACATCTCTGGTAATAGGAAAACCAGCCCTCAAGGCCAGTCCGTTGGCATCAACAGCGATATATAGTGCCGCACACGTACCAACTATTGCCAATATATAATCATTTATAGGTACTTTATTTGTAGATGCAAAATATTCTAAGAATTTAGGGGGGGGTCTCTTTACAATGGGCATACTCAAAAAAAAGTATAGCCATAGCAAATGCAAGGTGAATAGCTCTGGTAGTTGTCCCATCTACAATCAGGAAGCTGGCAATTGAAAGCTGAAAAAAAAGCCCAAGCTATCGCTATTGTGGATACAAGATAACTCTCAAAAGGTCGAAGAGATCGAACCTCCCCCCGGTCTCCTCTTTGAGAATCTCTTCTGCGGTTTTCATATGTCTAGCCATGTAAAACCTCTTTAAAAAAAATGAGTTAAAATAAAAGAGGGCTGTACTTTGATAAGTATAGCCCCCCCCACATATAGTTACAATTTAATCTGTTACTTCATTAATTCAGGCTTAATGAACTTATCCAAACCAGCCTCTTTGTAATACTTAAGAGCACCTGCATGGATAGGAGCGGAAAGACCTGTCAGCATATCTTCTTTGTTAAGAACAGAGTATGCCGGGTGAAGTTTTTTTTGAATTCTGCAAAGTTTTCGAAAACTTCTTTAGTGATAGCATAAACAACTTCTTCGGATACATCGGATGATGTTACGAATGTACCTTAACACCAACAGAGCTAACATCTTCAGTATTAGCCGCAGTTGGGTAGTTGTCGATAGCTATAAGTGACTTAGCATAGTAAGAGTACTTATTGATAAGTGCGTCAGCAGCAGCACCTGTAATAGGAACTATCTTAACTTTGATACGTCCTGATGTAGCTTCTTTAATGTTACCGTTAGGGTGTCCAACAGTGTAAAAGAATGCGTCGATTCTTTCGTCCTGAAGAAGTCCAGGAGCTTCTACAGCTTTAGCGTACTCAGCTTTAACAGAGTCTTCAGTGAGACCTGCAGCCTCAAGAACGTCTTTAGAGTTCTGGAGCTGACCTGATCCCGGATTACCGATGTTTACGATTTTACCTTTAAGGTCTTCAACACCGTTAATACCGCTAGCTTCGGAAGCTATCAGAGTAATAGACTCAGGGTGTACTGAGAATACTGCACGAAGTTTCTGCTGTGGTCCTCTTTCAGCCCACTCAGCTTCGCCATTATATGCCTGATACTGTCTGTCTGACTGAGCAACACCGAATTCGAGGTCGCCAGCAAGAACAGCATTAATGTTGTAAACAGAACCACCGGTCGATTCAACAGTAGCTTTAATGCCATACTCAGCAGATTTTTTGTTAACGACACGGCTGATAGCACCACCAGTTGGGTAATAAACGCCCGTAACGCCACCAGTACCAATAGTCACATAAGTAACGCCAGAACCTTTTGCAGGTGCTTCTTTTGTCTCCTGTGCAGGCTGTTGTGAGCAACCAAAAGCAACGAAAACAGCAAGAAGAACCAAAAGTGAAAGTCTTTTCATTCTTTCCTCCTAAAATGAATTTACATACTAAGTAAACCAAACATAAGTTTACATGTCAATCGTTTTTAGTTAACATGTTAAGAATACCTAATATTAATGTCAATTTTATAACTCTAATACACTTTTCTTAAATTTAAGAACAGTATACTATGCAGTTATTTATTAACTATTGTTTATAAAAGACAACATTCCTATCAGCGTCATAAAGAATAATTATATTATAAGTTAACTATTCCTCTACGTATCTGGCAACACCAGTACGATAAGCTGCTGTCTCCACATCCTTTTCTACTGCTGCATGTACATTTTTATCCAGAATATTCGGCACAAGGTCTCCGTCCAGAGCAAAAGAAGCAATGGCCTTGGCCGCAGCAATTTTCATCTGATCGTTAATAGTGGTTGCATGAGCATTCAGAGCACCTTTGAATAGACCGGGGGGGAATGCCAGAGCATTGTTCACAGACTTACCGTCGGCGGCGAATATAGCTCCGCTCTCAACAGCAAGCTCAGGGTCTATCTCAGGATTAGGGTTTGAAAGAGCCAGGATCACATGTCCGGGCTGGATCATATCAGGAGTTATCAGATCAGGACAGCCTGTAGTGGCAATCACTATCTTTGAGCTCTCAACAACACCTCTGAGGTCTTTGGAATTACCGCCAAGCGAGACAAACCTCTCCACAGCAAACTGATCAAGGTCAATACCGTTGAACTCTGTAACCCCCCCGTAAGATTTAAGGAGTTTCATGATTCCTGTACCTGCCGCACCGAGTCCGATGATTCCGACACTTGCCTCTTTTAAATTAATAAAAGTGTATTTAGATATATTCAGCAAAGCAGCGAGAACAACAACGGCAGTACCGTGCTGATCATCATGTAATACCGGAATATCAAGCATCGCATCGAGTTTTTCTTCTATCTCGAAACACTCGGGAGCTTTTATATCTTCAAGCTTAATTGCGCCGTAGGTCGGAGCGATATGCCTGACAGTATTAATAATCTCCTGCGGATCGTGTGTATCGAGTAGAACAGGTATCCCGTTTATGCCTGACAAGAGCTTAAAAAGGAGTGATTTACCTTCCATAACAGGCATGCCTGCCACAGCTCCGATATCGCCAAGCCCTAAAATAGCCGTACCGTTTGTAACTATCGCCACACTATTTCTTATAGTGGTGTATTTATCTGCAAGTTCGGGATTCTCGTGTATCTTTTTACAAACTGAAGCGACACCCGGGGGGTATAGACGATTTTAAGATCATCAATAGTCTCAACACTAACAGTAGGCACAGTTTCAATCTTTCCGCCCATGTGCGTCTCTTCAACTATATCGACAACTTCGATCACATCGATGCCGTCGAAATCCTTCACGGATTTCAAAATCCCCCCCTGTAACCATGATTCATCGTTGGCATATACGTCGATATCACGTATTTTATAACCTTTACCAAGGTGAACGGTTTTGATTTCACCTATCATACAGCTATTCTGACCGATAACTGTTGTCATATGTCCGAGATAACCCGGCTTATCTACTATCTTGACCCTTAATTTTTTTGATTACTTTGTTAGAATACTCAATCCGCATTATTACCTCCGCCATCGACTTCAAGGAAGGCTTCCCAAGTCATTGGCTCATAGTCACTGCAACTTTTTCTAGGAGTTTTAATATATCTGCCCAATGATTCACATTTAAGACTAAATGTATTTTTCATCTCTGCAATAAGCAGTCTGCGGAAATGCACACAGCTGGCACACAGAGACTCTTCAATATTAACACTCATACAACAAATATACCTCTCAAAAGAACAAATGTCTATTAATATAAGAAGACTAAATAAGTATTTTTAAATATTTTCGTAGATACCCTGCTGGTCTGCAAGCCAGTTTAGACCTGCAAACTTGGCTTCGGTTATATCCTCTTCTTTGAAAGAAAATCTCTTCAGATATTCCTGATTCACGTCACTCATTGCATCATCTGTTGCTTCCAAAAGAGCCAACAGCATTCCGAGGTCATTATCTTTATAAAGTATAGCCCTCTTAATGTTGTCCCTGACACCTATCATGTCCAGAAGATCCTCTTTCGTAACGCATAATATTACGTCAAGGTGCGACAGCAACCCTATAAAAAAAAGCGTCTGCAAGCAGATTTGATTTTTCTCCAAAAGCTTTAATGGTAAGCATTTCTAGTGTATGTGCCTTCAACATAGCTGTTTCCAGCAGAGTCGATTTAACTGCATCCCCCCCTTTATTCCCTGCATAGAGCATGATAGTCAGCCATTTACGCATACTCTCCCTTCCGATCAGATTGAGTGCGTGTCTTATGCTGGACACTTCATTGCGGAGACAAAAAGAGCATGTATTTATAAGTTTCAGCAGTTTTAAAGTCAACTCGGGCTGCAGCCTGAACTCCGCCTCTATCTCTACTATCTCGGCATTCTGCGACAGCTTAGAAAGAATCCTTAATATGCTGGCTTTGGACGGCTCGATATTTTTCTTTTGTATAACAGCAGGTTTCTCAAAAAAAAGAACCCCCCCTGATAAAGCTCAAAACCACTCTCACTGGCGAAATTGAAATCGTCCCTTGTTTCGACTTTTTCCGCCAAAAGCATCATGTGTCTTCCATGGAATATCTTTTCAACCCTGTCTACTTTTGCCAGACAGTTCTCTTTCATATCCACCTTCAGATACTCTATAAAAGGGAAAAGAGGCATGAACATATTAAAATATGCGGCACTAAGAATGAAATCATCAAGGGCGAATACATACCCCCCCTCTCTATGATAAGCCGCCACTCTCTCAATAACATCTTTGGTGACGTTTGTTGTCTCGACTATCTCAAGCACAAGATTCTCTTTAGGCAGAACATCAAGGACATCCTGCATAATGATACTCTCGTCAATGTTGATGAACGCTTTTTTTTATCACCTGTCAGTGATTTGATACCGAAATTCTGAAATATATTAACGAGAACTCTCGAAGTTGCAGTGGCAGGATCATAAAAATCAGCTCTGTCATCTGTTCCTGTTTTACGAAATAGAAACTCGTACCCGAAAATATTTTCGTTTCTATCAAAAATTGGTTGACGCCCGACTAAAAAATTTATCAAATCTCATAATACTCACATTAGATTGTATTTATATAGTATACTTGTAATTATAACACTAATACTAATTAATAAAAGAACTAAAGACAGTTTTTTTTACCAAATATTAATATATAAATAATCAGGAGAAATAAATGGGACTTGCGAAATTTTTGTATTCGACCAGAAAGTTAAATAATATCGGCAGATGGGCGAGTGAATTCATGCATATAAGGTCGTCTGTTTCTGAACACTCATTCTTTGTAACACAAATAGCCCAGATGCTGGCTGTCATAGAGGAGCAAAACGGCAACAAAGTTAACTGGGAGGTTCTTTTTAAAAAAGCTCTCAATCATGATGTGGTGGAGGCTTTTACAGGTGACATCCTCAGCAACGTAAAAAACATGACACCCAAGATGAAAGCAGCAGTCGAAGATATAGAAACCATGATAGCAGAAGAACTGCTGTTCTCAAAAATGGATGAACCTTACAAGCACATATACAGAGAGATGATCTTCGACGGCAAAGACGAAACACTCGAAGGTCAGATACTCAGGTATTCGGATAATATCGATGCCATGCTGGAGTGCCTTACAGAATACAAACTGGGAAACAATACGCCTTTTAAAAAGAAGTATGAAGAGATCAAAACCAAGCTGGCAAAATCCCCCCCGTTAGCGAGTGTGCAGTTTTTTTTATATCAGACATTCTGCCCGACTATGAAAATCTGATAGAATAATTTCAACTACAATCAAATTTTATTAGACATAGGTGCAAAATAGAGATAAAATTACAATATACGAGTGGAGACGGAGGATGAGTTATGGCACTGGCAGCTAAAAAAAACGCGTCTACAAAGACTGTCCTGCAAGAGGATTTGTCTATGTTTGGGAAGGACCTGTAAGGATTACTCACTGGGTAAACGTTATCAGTATTATAATCCTGATACTTACTGGATTATACATTCACTACCCTTTTGTAAGACCAAACCCTGTTGACGCTCCTTACATGATGGGGGGGACAACAAGATACATTCACTATGTTACGGGTATCATTTTCGCAGCGAGCATAATGGTTCGTATATGGTGGGCTTTTGTGGGTAATAAATATGCCCATATCAAAACCTTCTATAATCCGTTTAATAAAAAAGACCGTGCATATATCATCTCATATCTGAAATACTACTGCTTCCTTGAAAGCAAACCGAAGCATGTATTGACACACAATCCTATGGCTCAATACGCATATATAGGCATCTTCTTTGTATTTTTCTTTCAGATATTCAGCGGACTGGCACTATGGGCACAGTATTATCCGGACGGAACTCTTTACAGTATATTTGGCGGATTGTTCGGGTTACTTGCAAACCAATGGGTAAGATACCTGCACTACTTCTCGATATTCATCATAACAGTCTTCCTGATGGCTCACTTATACGCTGCCGTACTTGTAGATTTCCGTACGCATGCTGGTGATATCAGTTCTATCTTCTCAGGATGGAAAGCAGATATTGACGATTAGACTTTTACCAACAATAGAAATAAAAAAAAGGTCACTCAATCGAGTGACCTTTTTTTTATTTATTAAAAATAGTTATTTACTTTTTAATATCAAAAATCATATCAAGCTTCATTAGAGATAAGACCTTTAGAATCCTGTCAGGCACATGAAGGAGCTTCATCTTACCGTCATACTCTTTAAGGTTCTTTAGTCCTTCCAGCAGAGTAGCAAGCCCTGAAGAATCGATATATGTAACCTGCTCAAGATCAACAGATATATTCATCACTTTCTTTTTAGTCAGATCGTTAAGCATCGACCTTAGCTCTGCGGAAGTGAGAATATCAATCTTGCCATGAGGTCTTATAATTTTGCCATCGCTCATTTCATCAACTATAATTTTCATATCCTATCCTTATAACTGAATAACTAATCACATAACATATCATATAATACTGGAACTACAGTTAAAAATGCAAGTTTAATTATGCATTAAGTGCAAAGAAAAATATATTATCTCTCCAGAACCATCCACATATAATACTCTTCAGTTTTATCGTCTATCCACTCGTCCTGAACCTTAAAACCTGTCAGATACTGATCAACCTGCTCTTTGGTAAGAGAAGTCACTTTCTCTCTGTAGTGTTGAACAGTCGCAGAGTCCACACCGAGGCTTTCAACCTGAACCTCCGAGTTTATGAGAACGCTGATCTGCTTAGCAAGGTTTTTCTGAGCCTGCATTCTGGCTACTCTTTTCTGTGCTGTAATACCGCCTCTGAGCTGTTTAGGAGCGATACCCACTGCACCTATATAGCCGTCATACACAGGGGGGTGAAAAACCAGACAGGGAAACCGTTCTTCATCGGATATTTTGTCTGTGGTTTAAGAGAACCCAGCTTCATAGGTTTCTTTGTAGGGGGGGGCAGCACTGCAGAAGGTTTTTCAGCAGCAGGTTTCTCAACGGACGGTGGAGGTGTCAGGGTTAAATTGCCGCTTGCAATATCTCTTTCCATCTCTGCATCCGCCTGAGCCGCTTTCATCTGCTGAGCCTTTGCGTTATCCTGCATCACCACAGTCTTCTTTTTGGTCGTCAGACATCCTGTAAGTAAAACTATAGAAACCATTATAATAATAAGATTTTTCATATCTCCCCCCCTCTTTAGTAATCTTTTATTTTCTCATAAACTTTAACAATATACTTGCGTGCTTCCGCATATCGCAGATTATAGCGTAAGTGTTTGTAAACATCCTCCGGACTCATGCTGTTTATGACCGGAAGAGCCTTTGAAACACTGTATCTGCCACCGTTGTTCTTATTAAAAGCATAGGCGACATTCCCTGCACCTGTGTTGTACGCAGCTATAGAACAATAAAGCCTGCTTTGAGGATTTTCTACACCTTTCAAATATCTGAAATACAGAATATGAAGGTATGCTGAGCCTATTTTGATATTATTTTCAGCATTATATAGATACGATGGCGCGAGTATACGTTTTTTACCTTCGAGAAATTGAATTGCATCCACACCTGCCGACTTCGGAACAATCTGCATTAATCCATATGCCGGAACATACGACTTTGCGAGAGGGTTAAATCTGCTTTCGTTATATATAACAGACATCACAAGAGCAGGATCAAGCTTAAACTCTCCAGCATACCCCCCCTCAACGAAACCTGCCACGTTTTTAGCGGCGTTTTTATAGCTGTCCGCAGGTAATTTTACAGTCAGACTCACAAATGGTTTACCGGTCTTCAGCGATGTATTCTGCTGTACCGTCGATTGATTAAAAGCACTATCGCTTAGAGAAGATAAATCCTTATCGGTAAGTTTCTTATCCGAATATACGGAAGCCAGTATGCTGTCATCTTGAATCTTAGCAGTAACGGCATCAGGCACCTGATCTCTGAGGCGTTTTTCTGTATTGAAGGCAACAGGGTCTCTTCGGAAAGCATCCCCCCCTCTGTCTTCCTGAAAAAGATCCTTTAAAACAGGCTTCACATCATCCTTAGTTCCGCCTATTATATCAATCCTAATCTCCTGTTTATCAAAATCCACAATCTTTCGCACTCTGTAGTTGTTGAGATATTCAACCCACTTTGTGTCGGTAGAGACTTCGGTATCGTCCCATTTCTTCTCTATTTCAGCTTTATAAGCGAGAAACTCTTCATTCTGAATTTTCTGATATACTTCAAATGCTTCGTTAATATCTTTCTTATAGTCTGTGAACTCTTGTTTAGAACCTTCGAAACTCTTCTCATTCTGTGCCTTAAAGTCTTCAAAACTCTCAGAATGAGCCATAGAGAAACTAAACAGAGTACATAAAATAATTATCAATCTGATCATTGAGCAACCATCCATACAAATAATTCACCGGTATATTCATTTTCCCACATCTGCTCTATGCGTGCATTAACACTCTTGCCGTCCACGGTAAAGAATGAGTGAGACTGCCCCCCCGAAACCGAAGAACTGCCGCCTGCAGTCTGCGATTTTAGAGATGAAAAACTCTCAACTTTAACACCCATCTGTCTAGCTATCTCAGCGAGAGCCCTTTCCACAGCAAGCTGTTTCTGACCTGTTTTACCGTAAATATGTATACCTGATACACCGACACCGCCGATCTTGCCGTCCTTTGACGGGTTGTAATACCACTCAGGCTTACCGTCGATCAGCTTTGGACCGCCTGAACCGACACAGCCGACAAGGCTCACGCAAAAAACACATATAAGAAAAAAAAGAAAATAATCTATTCATAACCCAACCTATAAAAAAAGGGCAGTCGTGCAGACTGCCCCCCCTTTGTGTATATATGAAATATCTTACTGAGCGAATTCTTTATCTACAGCTGCCTCAAGCTCGTTTTGAGCTTTCTGAGCCTGAAATTGCTGCCAAAGAGCTTCATCATTCTTCATGCTGGTCATAACCTGTTTTTTTAGTAGCATCAGCTACTTGAGTAGGATCAAGCACTACAAGAACATAAAGTTCGCTACAAGGAGAGAACCATGCATCCTTCTGCATAGTACCTTTAAGCACCTGGCTAGAAACCTGCTTTGACACAGATGATGTAACCTTGTCAACTGTCTCGGCATCGCCTACACCTGTAACCTGAGTAAAATCCTTCATCATAGTCTTTACTTTTACTTCGATCACACGGGAGATTTCGCTTCTGGCGTTAGCATAGCTGCATCTCTTGTAAACTGCATTCCGCCTGCGGATTTCTTAGCAGAACCTGCAGCAGCGATAGCACCTTCCACCTGAGGGTTAATAACCCACTGAGGAGCATCTTTGAAGCATGGGTCGGCAAGTTCTGTCTTAGGTTTCCCACCGATACATCCGACCATAAGAAGTGACATAGCAGCAAGAAGCAATATAAGCTTTTTCATCTCGTACCTCCGTACATTTTATTTACCTTAAAATTACCATACTGAATCCTTTGTTTCCATACAATTTTCATTTAGAATAATATATACTCTTTAAAAATAAAGTAATTTTTCACTACATTATATAATATTTGATGGCATAATAATATATATAGGAGGATTGACGATGAAAAAAAGTTCTTGTAATATTACTGACACTATTTGCAATTACATCTTTCGCGGCTGACGAAGCCGGTAGGATTTCGAAATATCAAGGCAGAATTCTTCTATATGACGGAGTATCCCCCCCCAGAGCTCAGGATGTTACAAGCTTCGACACGCCCGTCTATGTCAAAAATAAAGTCACCACCAAGCAGAATTCCACCGCTGTTGTGGAGTTGATAAGTGGAGACAAGGTAGCCCTTTCCGAAAAATCGACAATGAGTATTGAAGGGATCGAAACCTTAAAAGCGGAAGCAGGAAAAGTCATCTTTAATATCAAAAAAAACGTGGACAGACATCAGGACTAAAAGTAGCCCTGACCTCTTCCGTTATCGGAGTCAAGGGGGGACTAAGTTTCTTGTGGATACGGACGAAAACCAAAAACATCATGTTTACCTCAAAGAGGGTAAGATCGAATGTACCACCAATGAAGGTAAATTCAAAGTTTATAAAGAAGTTATAATGGATGAGTACGAAGCCTACGTTAAAAAAATGGCAGGCGAACTTGAAGATTACGTGAAAAAGCTTGAAGAAGAGTTCGTTGAGTTCGTCGAAGGTTTTGTTATGGAACCGGGTCAGGCTTACAGTATTGACGGTCAGGATGTCAGAAAACTTGAATTCACCGATGAGATACACAACGCATTCAACATCTTTGACGAGCTCGAAAAAGCCACTGAAAGCAACTCATCCGAAAGTAAGCCAGACAGTATAAAACCTGAACCACCGTCTGTCACCAAGGCGGCAATGCCTGAACAGCCGAAACCAAATGCTGTACAGCAAGAGCCTATTAAGGTAAAGCAGCCTAAATCCGACGATATGGACGACGAATTTGGTGAAAAGGACGATCTGGATAAAGAAATAGAGGACTTTTAAGCCCTCCTGCTCTATGACATCCCGATTATCTTATTAATATCGGCTTCACTTGTGAAGGTTTTCTCGCTTACCTCTTTCATGGTCAACCCACTGTCCAGAAGCCTCTTGAACGTGTCTGAAATCTTTTCTGCCACTTCTATTATGTTCCCGTCAGGATCCAATACTCTGCATGCAAACTGCCCCCCCCAAGCTGTTCCGCCAGTTGGTTTAATATCTCTACACCTGATTGCTGAAGTTTTGCGTAATCCTCTCTGATGTCCTCTGAATCGAAACAGAGATCAACCTTATGGTAGTCGGATTTCTCTATAGGTTTATTAAATATAGTGTTTCCTGCCGAAACCCTGTCCCATATACTCAACCCTGTCATAAACGCTATGTGCTCGCCGTTATCCATCATAATTTCGAGCCCTAATATTTCATGGTAAAATCTTTTTGATTCTTTGATATCAGATACTAATACCGCTGTTGAACTGTATTTCATAACCGCCTCCGTTTATGTAAAGATATCAGAAAAGCCCAAGCGGGTATTGTAAAAAACGGACAGGGTTCTCTTTTATCTCTTTATAAAAAGCAACAGGGGGCTAACCCGGTGTGCGACTTAAAAGACTTAATGAAGTGTGATTGATCGTAATACCCAGACATATAGGCTATATCGGCATAGTCATACTTTTCAGTCAGTATCAGGCTGAGAGATTTATGAAACCGTACGATATTTTTGAATGTCCCCCCCTGACCTACACCGCATCTCTCCTTTAATCTGCGATTCAGTGTCTTAGAGGAGTAGTGTTCCAAAACCGAGTGGTTAAAATTCAACTGTCTGGCATTATGCACTAATTCATCGGATATAGGGTCTAAGATACAACTATTCAGCCTTTTAGAGATGAATTCCTCCAGCTGGATTATAACAGTCTCTATGGAGGAATACCCAAAAGGGAACAGTTCGGGAGTTCTTATTCCCAGCCCGACAATCTCAAGATCCACCAGCATATTATAAAACTCATAAGCAGGGATTTTGAATAATTTGAAAAAAAGCTCCCGGCAGAAACCTCACACCAACCATAAATACTCTGCCCGTGTGCATTATCCTGTAATAACCGTCGCAAGCTCCTGCTATACGACCTTTAACCCCCCCTTCATCAGTGAAGTTGAAAATGATGTCCATACAGCAATCAGGGGGGGTAACTATATAATCTACACCGTCACCTGCGTCACCACTCAGTGCCCAGTAACACCTGATTATGTCTTTAAATTTTGCAGTCGGATTAGTTTCTTGGTAGATCATAATAAAAAAAACTCCTGAGTGATCAGGAGTTTAATATATTTAATATTTGATTGAGTTCGCTTTTTATCTGCTCTTTACTGAGACCGCTTTCGTACTCTTCAGTAGCAGATAGCTTTTTCTTTACACCATCTATAGTAAACTTCTCGTCATAAAGCATAGTTTTAAGACGTTTTGCAAGTTCAACGTTTTGCTCAGTATATAGACGCTGCCCCCCCCAGATGACTTGATAGGTCTGAGCTGTCTAAATTCTTTTTCCCAAAAACGCAAAACGGACGGTTTAAGGTCAGTAAGTTTGCAGACTTCGCCTATTTTGTAGTAAAGCTTAGCCATTTACCTCGTCTTTAAATATCTGGCTAGGTCTGAAAACCACAACAGTTCTAGGTTCGATAACTGTCTCAACGCCAGTTTTAGGGTTACGCCCGATTCTACGACCACGTTTCTTAACTTCAAAGTTACCAAAGCCTGAGATTTTTACATTGTTCTTATTAAGAATCTGGTCACGCACTTCATTAAAAAGCTCGTCAACAACCTTAGCAATGTCCTTTTTAGTGAGACCAAGATTTTCGTGAATCAATTCAACTATATCAGCTTTCGTCATAGCGAACCTCCAAGTATGTAAGATTTTATCTTTTATAAAAAGACGCGTCAACGCTTTTTGTTGTTATTTCTTAAGAATTTTAATTTTCTTAAACGAAACACCGCTTCCGTGAGCCATTTTTTGAGCCGCTTCTGCCCCCCCCAGGCAGCAAACTTCCATGTCGTAATAATTATAATAGGTGGTTTTAGTTGCAACCACTCCTGCAATCTTTTTCTTTTGCAGATACTTAACTGCTTCACTCTTGCTGTCGAAAGTTTTCAGAAATGAAACATTCTTCCCTGCGATGACAGTTTTAGAGTTGCTGTTCTCTTTATAAGCCTGCCATTTTTTGCTCGACTTAACGTTCGAGCCTATTTTAGCCAGCTTGAAGTCGTTGTTATCGGCAAGGATTTTAACCTTTTTAGCATCAGATTCACTTATATCAAGGAACTGTATAGCGTAGTTCCCCCCCGTAAACATCGGAGTAACCAGCTCTCTCTTATCCCTCTTCCTCTTCTTAGGCTCTCCCGTGAGCTCAATCGGAGCTGTAAAAAGATCGGGGGGGCGTGCCTCTTTATCTATCGGTTCTTCATACTCTGAAACAACAACAATCGGCTGTGTAAGATCCTCGTCAGAACTTTCAACAACAGCGATTTTGGTAAAGCCATCTTTAAGGTAAGGGTCTCCGCCTGTGCGGATTTCGAGCTGATACTCAGCAACCTTATTGATGATCATCTGTTTATCAATCTTGGGGGATATTCATATCGCCCAATATAGCTACATGATAAATAACATAAGATGCAAATAGAGCACACGCCATAGATGCAAACAGCGTCAATATGAGGACCAGCTTTGATAAGCCGGCCCTCTCTTTTGATTCACCAAGTACCACACGTGAGAAAAATGGATCGACATTCTCACTGTTGAGGAGCATATGTATCTCAGATGCACTCCTGTTGTGGTATCTAAGCAGATTTATGTCATTCATCTATTAAGCTTATTCCCCCCCTTTATTCTCCGCTATGACTTTTTCAGCCAAGTGAGATGGTACTTCTTCATAGTGGGAAAAGTCCATAGAAAACATTCCATGTCCACCTGTCATACTTCTGAGATCAGGTGCATATTTCAATACTTCAGCCATAGGGACTTGTGCTCTGATATGCTGACCGTTGGATTCAGGCTCGACATTTGCGATGCGTCCCCCCCTTCTTGCGTTCAGGTCGCCGATTACATTCCCTGTCATATCATCAGGACAAAAAACGTCAAGGTTCATAACAGGTTCAAGGAGAACAGGCTTGGCATCCATCGCCACTTTTTTTTGAAAGCCATAGACCCTGCAATAGCAAAAGCCATCTCAGAGGAATCCACCGAGTGATATGAACCGTCAAACAGGACAGCCTTGAAATCTATCATAGGAAATCCTGCGAGAACTCCGTCTTTTGCCGCCTCTTCTATCCCTTTGCCCACGGCAGGGATATAGTTACGAGGGACAGCACCGCCGACGATCTTATTCTCGAAATGGAAGCCCTCTCCGCTTGTAAGCGGTACAAGCTCGATCTGAACATCTCCATACTGACCGCGTCCGCCTGACTGCTTCTTATATTTGCCTTGTCCTGATGCACGTTTACGAATTGTCTCCATATATGGGACTTTAGGTGCTTGAAGCTCTACTTCAACACCGAATTTCTTACTAAGTTTTTCAACAACAACCTCAATGTGCATCTGACCCATACCTTTTATAAGTATGTCGCCGTTGCGTTCATCTCTGGCAGTTCTGAGACCCACATCCTCTTCCATAATACGGTGAATACCGTGAGAAACCTTGTCTTCGTCGTCTTTTGACTTAGGCTTGACAGAGTATGCAAGGACAGGATCCATAAGCTGATATTTAGGGAAGGTAACTTTCTTTTTGACATCGCAAAGGGTATCGAATGTCTCAGTCACTTTCAGCTTATTCACCATACCTATCTGACCAGCTACAAGCTTATCGACTTTGATATGGTTTTTACCCTGAACAAGATAAAGCTGAGCTATACGCTCTTTTTTTTACCTTTTCCAGTGTTATATATTTCCGTATCGTTTTTGATCTCACCTGAATAGATTCTGAACATAGTGAGCTTACCTGCAAAAGGATCCATGAAAGTTTTGAACACATAAGCTGAAAACTCAGGTGCAGCAGGGTCAATGTATATCTCCTCACCTGTTGCCTCTTCGATAGCCATCTTGTGCTCACGCTCAAGCGGTGACGGCAGGTAGTTAATGATAGCTTCCAGCAGGAGCTTACTGCCGATATTCTTAACAGCAGAACCGCAAATAACAGGGATAAACTGCTTCGAAATAGTAGCCTCACGGATACCTTTCGTAATCTCTTCCTCAGTGAGCTCTTCACCTTCGAGATACTTTTCTATCAGTTCATCGTCTGTCTCACTGACGGCTTCCATCAGCTTACTGCGGTAGGACTCAGCGTCATTTGCGTATTCCGCAGGGATGTCTTCCACTTGGTATTCCGCTGTAGCATCGTCAGGATAAATATATGCTTTCATCTTCACAAGGTCGATAATACCTTTGAAGCTATCTTCTTTTCCTATCGGGATAAATAAAGGAACTGGAGTCACATTAAACGACTTTTCGATATCGCCAAGAGCTCTATAGAAGTCTGCACGATCCTTGTCCATCTTATTTACATAAATGATCTTAGCGAGATCAAACTCTTCAGCAAAGCCCCCCCAGACTCTTTTGGTTTCGGCCTTCACGCCTGTGATAGCAGAAGCTATAACGACAGCTCCGCCCACGGCAGAAAGACCTGCTCTTGTCTCATGCAAAAAGTTTGCATATCCGGGTGTGTCAATGATGTTTATCTGAGTTTTCAACCACTCAATGCTTGATACCTTTGCGTTAAGAGAGATGTTTCTTTCAATCTCAACAGGATCAAAATCCATAACACTAGTTCCGTTATCTACACTACCGATGCGATTTGTAGCCTTGGCATTAAAAAGTATAGCTTCCACAAGGCTAGTCTTACCCGCACCTCCATGGGATATAAATGCCACGTTTCGAATGTCTTTGGTTTCCATAAGTCACCCTCCCGAGCGATACATATCAAATATCATCAATTATATCACTCACTTTCATCAGTAATCAAGCCTCTCTCTGAAAAATTTCACATTATACTGATATTTTTCTTACTTTATAGTGTATGATGATATCTGAATCATTTATACTTTCCGATAATGTTTGCAATTTTTAATATAATTGCTATTTTCTTTATACATGTTTCAAGTGTGAGGTAAATATCTTGCCGGCACACACAATCACGTAAATAAACGGAGGATTTGATGGACAACGGAAACGGTGGCCCTAATGCTTGGGGGGGTGACGATAAGTTTGATCTTAAAAACAAACTACCGCAATTGAATTTTAAAGGACCCGGAGCAGGACTGCTGACTTTAGTTATCATTGTGGCTTGGCTCGCGAGCGGTTTCTTTATTGTAAAACCGACAGAGCAAGCTGTTGTAAAAAGATTTGGAACTGTTGTAAAGGTAGTTGGTGCCGGACCTAACTATCATCTCCCCCCCTACCCTATTGACAATGTAGATAAGGCAGAGGTAACAAAGGTTCACAGGCTCGAAGTCGGCTTTCGTACTACACGAACAGGGGGGTAAAATCACTCCCTCAGGAATCTCTAATGCTCACAGGTGATGAAAACATCGTCAGCATTGACCTCTCTGTACAATATAAGATTATCGATATCACAAAATACCTGTATAACGTGCATGATGTTGAAGGTACGATAATGGATGTTGCAGAATCTGCTATCCGTGAGGTCGCAGGTCGTGAAAAGATCGACGACATACTCACTATAGGTAAAAACAGAATACAGACTGAGACTCAGAAAGAGATTCAATCTATTCTTAACAGATACGGTGCAGGCATACAGATCACAGCCGTACAGCTGCAGGACGTTGAACCTCCTCAGGATGTCGTAAACGCTTTCAAAGACGTTGCATCCGCCAGAGAGGATAAGAACAGATACATAAACGAAGCGGAAGCTTATCAGAATGAGATAATCCCTAACGCAAGAGCTCAGGCAGAAACAATGCTTCAGGAAGCTGAGGGTTACAGACAAAATAAAGTTTCCAAAGCTCTCGGTGAGACTGCCAGATTCGAATCTGTACTTAAAAGCTACAGAGCTGCACCTGCCGTTACTAAAAAGAGACTCTATCTGGAGACTATGGAAACAATTCTGACAGGAAGCGATAAAAAGATCTTCGATTCAAACATAAAAAACATTACGCCAATTATGGGACTTGAGAAAGCTCTTACAGGAGGTACAAAATGAAATTAACAGCAATACTTCCTATAATTTTACTAGCTCTCTTCGGAATCTATCAGGTAGCGACATTTACTGTACAGATAGATCAGACAGCAGTCCTTACTCTGCTTGGCAAACCTGTTAAAGAATACACGACACCGGGTATCAGATTTAAGATACCTTTTGCCCACTCTGTCATCTATTTCTCTAAGAAACTGATAGAGTATGATGCACCGCCGTCAGAGATCATCACAAACGACAAGAAAAACCTCGTTATAGATAACTTCTGTCGCTGGAGAGTTGCAGAGCCGCTTAAGTTCTATCTCACAGTTAAGAGTTACGGACAGGCTTTCAACAGACTGGACGACATTATCTATTCAGAGATGAGAAACGAGCTCGGTAAACATACTCTCCTTGAAGTAGTCAGCCAAAACCGTCAGCAGATCATGGATAACGTGACAGTACTCACTAAAAAGAAGGCTCTGGAATATGGTATAGACATCTATGATGTTCGTATCAAACGTGCCGACCTTCCTGTTCAGAACGAAAAGGCAGTATATGCCAGAATGAAGGCTGAACGTGAGCGTATCGCAAAGCAGTACCGCTCTGAAGGACGTGAAGAGGCTCAGGTTATCAAGGCTACAACAGAGAAAGAGAAGGCGATCATCCTTGCAAACGCTTATAAAAAAGTACAGGAGATCAAGGGTAAAACTGATGCTAAAGTAATAGATATTTACGCTAAAGCTTATAGCAAAGACCCTAGCTTTTTCGAATTCTACAAATCACTTAGTGTTTATGAAAATGTGCTTACGACAGGAACGGAATTCTTCCTCTCCACAAATAACAACATTTTCAAAGTGCTTGAAGAAGGCAAATAACACTCAAAACTCTTAAAAGTACAATAATCAAATCCCCCCCAATTTTGACAGCAAGGTTGGGGGGGATTTTTTTTGAGAAAAAATATCTCAGTCTTCCCAAGCCTTCGCCGTCAGACTATTCACCTCGTTCAGAATGAGATGCCTACTTTATGTTGTATATTTATAATCGTGATTGTTAACGGAAACGGATGTAGGGAAAAGGGAGCATCTGCACTCAGCTTATTAAACTGAGCACAGACGCTGTTAATTTAATTTAGAATGTAACTACTTCGGTATACTCTTTGACCATCTCGCCTGCAACTACAGGAGGTTTAGCCTGAGTTACACCCTCTACCAATGCATCCATCTTGAGACCTTTGGCAGGCAGGTATAATGGGCAGACCTGTACTTCAACACCTTGAGAGATCATAGCTTTCAGAAGCATCTGAGGAGACTTTTTAATAGGCATAAAAACTGTCTCTTGGCTGCCTTTAACAGCGATATCGCCGCCGGGGGGGCCACAAAGAACAATACTTACATCTGCACCCTTTTTCATAGACTGCATTGACAGAACCATCGCCATCATCTGAGTCTGTGCATCAGGGGGGGAAGTAACAATAAACTGCATCTTCTTCACTCTTTCGTCTGCAAAAGCACTGGTTGAAACTGAAAGAAGGACGACTAGCACCAACAATAAAATTCTTTTCGACATCATTTGATTTCCTCCAACTGAATCTTTTAACGTTCAGTTTTTTATTTGCCTTGTGTATAGGCCTTTATTAGATTACTCCGTTATTTTTATTTTCTCAACACTATCTGTTTAGAAGGTGCTGAAAAAATTAAAAAACTCTCTGACAATAAATTTGAGTTAAATCAAACCAAATTATTCATGCTATAGTCTATTATATAAAAAAAGATGGAGTGTCGGTATGAGTGAATTTATCAATGGTTCTTCTGAAAGAGTTCAAGCTTTATATGAAATGTATAAAGGGTATATAGAAAAAAGAGACGGACGCGAGCTTTGGGACACTTATAAGCATAAGCTTGACGCACTCACCCCCCCTCTTGACGTTCTTCTGATGGGTGACAGACTGCTGTCCGAGGGCTACACCACCGAACAGATAACAGGTCAGGTAGAAAAGATATTCAACATCATCATACCTATACTGAAAGAGTTCGACTGGGACGAGCCTGCCGAAGGGACAGCACTGTATTATCTCATTCAGGAGAATAATGCCCTCACGACTCATATGAACAATATGAAAGACAACATCAGAGAGATAAGCACCCTTGAGCCGGGTGAGGCTGAATACGCAAAAGTGCTGGATGAACTGAAGGCAGATTTTAAAACCCTCGCTAAGTTCGAGCCTCACTACCTAAAAACCGAAAATGTGCTCTTTCCGTATCTGGAAAAAAAAGTGGGACTTTGCCAAACCTCTGACCGTGATATGGGCAGTCAACGACGAGATCAGAGCGACAATCAAAGAGCTAAACGGAATGCTGGAAGGCTGTGATGAGATAGAGATCGAGCATCATCAGGTGATAGGTCATCTGTTTATGCTTATGATGAGAATGGCTTATAAAGAAAACCTTGTCATACTCCCTGCGGCATCGGCAACCCTTCACGGTGAGGACTCTAAAGAGATGCTGCCGCACTTTGCCGAGATAGGCTTCTGCCTTATAGATACTCCACATATTGATAAACCTGTAGCCATTGAAGAGCTGTCGGGCGACGTTGTATCTATGGGTGGTACAGGCGAACTGACAGTCTCTCAGATAGTCACTATGATGAACCACCTGCCTGTGGATATTACTTTCGTGGATGAAAACGATGAAGTGAGATATTTCTCCAACCCCCCCAAAGACAGGTTCTTCACCCGCTCCCCCCCTGCAATCATCGGCAGAAAGGTGCAGAACTGCCATCCGTCAGACAGTGTCGATATCGTAAATAAGATAGTGGAGGCCTTCAAGAGCGGAGCAAAGGACGATGCAAAGTTCTGGATACGCATGAGGGGGGGCAAGGTGATAATGATAAACTATTATGCTCTGCGTGACAAAAACGGAGTCTATAAAGGTACTATAGAAGTAAGTCAGGATATTACAGAGATACAGAAACTGGAGGGCGAGCAGCGTCTCCTCGATTGGGAAAATTAAAACACACTAAATTTCAAAGAATGGGCGGCATAAAAACCGCCCTATTTTTTTATTACTAAAAGATTGATTTCCAAACACTTTTAACTATTGTCACACCACTATCAGCGAAATCTTTTGCACCAATTTTTATAAGCTCGGCATCCGCTTCAAGATCAGATTTACCTGCTCTGTATTGTTCGTAAGTTAGTCCATTCTCAAAGAGTTTAGGCAAGCACACCCCCCCAATAGAAGTAACTGCACAACGGCTTCCGTCTGTCCACCACGCATTACCTAAATAATTTGCATATAAAGGAATTTTAACCACACGAATATTTTTAACATCCTTCAGGTTAGCATACCTTAAGCTACTAGTTTCAATATCTAATTTTTCCCAATCAGTACCTTCAAAGTTTGCACCAGTCAGATCTGAAAACTCTATACTATTAATTACTTCAAATGCATAAGTTATATTTGGATTCACACCAAAAGATGACCCTCTAAAGTCAGCATTTACAAAATCTGAATACTGAGCTTTCATTGAAAATATAGAGTCAGTGAAATCAGCTCCTGTAAAATCTATACTCTCAACATAACCAGACAGAATAGAATTATTAAATTTAGCATTCTTAAAATTTGAGTCTTCAGCATCCAAATATATTATAGAACCGGTAAAATCGGCATTGCTAAAATTAGAATCTTTAATTGATTTAGGATCTTCAAATATAAGAGAAAAAGGTACTTGGTCACCCACTCTTTTCAATAGAATACCCATTGAAATTAAATCTAGTTCAGAGTTCTTAAAATTTGTATTACTAAAGTTGGAATTGTGAGCTCTAAAATTAGGTGTAGAATCTAACGTAGTACAAGCCAAATGGATGTATGCATTTTCAAAATTAGCACCAACAAAACTTGCATCACTCATATCAACATGAGAAAAATAGTCACTCTGAAAATCCTGACCATCATAATTACCACCGGTCATAGCAGTGTTGTGCACTTGTTTGCTATTTATTCTAAGTCCTGAAGATCTATCACTAACACTTGGGATATTGCTTGAAACAAAAACAGCAGGAGTAGCGTCAAGCTCGAAACCAAAAAAAACTCCATTCTGTTATCATTCCCTGATATCACAGTGAAATATGGGTCTCCATCGAGTAGGGATATCATTCCAAAGCCTTCGTATTCACCGCTATTGGCACAATTAGAAAGTGTATAGTCGAAATTATACAGATTTTTGTCTGCATCAGGTATTGCAACAGTCCCTGTAATATCACAGCTATTCAGAACTCCATTGACCACTCCGTCCATGCCTATGGTCAGATTTAATACATTGTTCGACCAGCTGCCGTCTATGTAGCCGATTGAAGAGCTCTTATCGTAAAGACTTGAGTAGTAGGAAAACACCTCGCCTTCCTGTTGATTCTCGTTGGAAAAACTTCCTGTGAAGCTTGTCTTCTCAGTGACATCAACAGCAACAACCCCCCCTCTAGTAAATGCATTTCCGTTGTTATACATGTCGTATAGTTTATAGGTTGTTTCAGAATCTTCATGCCCGTTAGAGATGAGATATTTCCCTTCCGACATCTCATAAGTACCTGAAAAAAGCACACCTGCATCTTCAGATATACCAAGAATTTTTCCGTCGTGGATAATGGTTTTCATGTCATATGCATCAACATTAATAATAGACTGATGACCTATCCAAATGCCCGACGGGTCGGTATCTGCTTTAACATCTGAACTGCCGGCATCCATACAGGAGAACAGAAACATCATGGAAATTAAGAGTAAGAAAAAAATTATAAGCCCGCATATCAAAACCTCGATTAAATAATGCTTATCTTACCAATGAAAAACAATAGTTGCAATAAACACTAATAATGAATTATCTGACAGCAGACTTTGAGATTTGAGGAAGCTAATGAATTATTTTATGGTTAAATAGCTGTGTTCTTCTGAGTGGTGCTCTTTCCCTTTGTGCTCTTTTTCAAAAATATTGTGACCGACAAGAGTCATTACGACTACTACGGCAAGTACGGCAACTTTCATCATGACAATCTTTTTGAAATACAAAGATTTAATCTTCTTTATCCTGAGCATAGCCCCCCCTGCAAGAAACATCAAGGCATATCCCGATACTGCTATAATAACGTAAATATTTGATTTGTCCGTGGTGAAATAGTGTATCGTCAGCATCGGCACAAGAACTAATCCTGCGAGAAGATGGAGCTTTACTAATAGTTTGCGATCAAGGGGGGGCAGCCATTTTTTTTACATGCATAAACATATAGACCAAGATGCCTGAAAACCCCCCCAGCACATACGCCGTAAAAGTGGATATAGACCCTGTTATATCGTGTATAAGTTCCATATTCAGCCTCTGTTTACGCTAACATAGACCAAATTTGTTCGATACAGTTAAAGGATATGTAATATTACTTAGAGCAGATGCAGTCCATCTCCACAAGAACATCCTTTGGCAGCCTTGAGACTTCCACAACAGCTCTCGCAGGTCTGTGATCACCCATAAAACCTGCATATATCTCATTAATTGTAGCGAAATCATCCATATTTTTGATAAATATAGTCACTTTTGCGATATTCTGCTTAGTGTAGCCTGCGTCTTCTACGATATAGATTAAATTTTTCAGTGATTGCCTTGTCTGCTCTTTTATGCCGCCTTCGACTATTTCCATGGTCTCGGGGGGGACAAGCGGTATCTGACCCGAAACGAAAAGCATATTCCCTGATGTCATAATAGCTTGTGAATACGGCCCGATGGCAGAAGGTGCGTTTGTAGTGTTAAATGGTATGTTCATAATCTCAACCCCCCCTTTAATACGTTCCATGACATATAGTATTTTTGCTCTGTGCTAAGCGGCTTGAAAAACTTTTCAAACTCGCTGTTATTCTTAAATAGTTGTTTTTTTGTAGTGTTCACTGGAAAAAAAGCGTAACAATCTCCCCCCCTACATCTGAATCTGCGATAACCTCTTCTGTTTTGATATTCACGAACAGGTTTGTTATAGAGTTACTGATAGTCGTTGACCATCTGGTAAGCTTATCCTTGATGGGCAATTGTGCATGGTGGGACAGCATCATCAAAACATCCCGACCCTGCGAATCATATATATTCGGATATACTGCAACAATAAGCCTGCCGCCGACGTTCATAGAACTGTGCAGAGCATGTATAACGTCATAAACAGGCACATAGTTAAATGTGCCGCCAAGGCATATATGGGCATCGACTCTCAGTTTGCGTATGTGCTGAGCGATCATAGGGCCGCATCGGACAGGTTCTATCCTCTCCTGCACAATCATACGGCTTTCTGTCATGGCGTATACCGTATCGAACAGAGCTTTTTCAGCCAGATATTTTGCTGTAACAAATTCGTTAAATGATGTATCGCAAATCTTACCGCCTGATTTAATCCCAAGCCCGTCCATCAGCTTATAATATGTAAGATTTGTGTCTTCAAGACCTCTATAGCTCAAATATTTACCTTTCGCTTTACACTAGATTTAATATCGTATATTCTACATGTGTTTGAATAACTTTGTAACTAAAAATATACCTGTTTTTGGATTTCAACAATCATTAGTTTTGGAGTGAGTGCCTGATGGACATAAATGATGTGCTAACCCTTGTCGCTAAAGAACGTGAAGCTGTAGAGCAAAACCTTTTGGATAACCTTGATTCCGATGTCGAGATGGTCAATAAAGTTGCCTCTTATGTTTTCGAAAGCGGCGGAAAGAGACTGAGACCTGTTTTTATGATCCTCTCTGCTCTCATGTGCGGCTATGACGGTGACAGATCGATCAAGCTGTCGGGTGTCGTAGAATACATCCACACAGCCACCCTGCTCCATGACGACGTTATAGACGGTGCTCTTTACAGACGTGGAAAAAAAAGAGTGCTAATAATATTTTCGGTAATGACATCACAGTTTTATGCGGTGATTTCTTATATTCCAGAGCCTTTATGAATCTGGTTAAAGACGGTAATTGCGACATACAGATGATTCTGGCTGTGGCGGCTGCGACGATGAGTGAAGGTGAAGTTTTTCAGCTTATCAAAACAGCAGACGTTAAAATAACCATGGATGATTACCTCAAAATCATAAACTCTAAAACTGCCGTACTCTTTTCGAGCTGCTGCGAAATAGGAGCTATTCTGGGCGGTGTCTCCGCAGAGAAACAGAAAGCTCTTGCAACATTCGGTCGTACTCTCGGCATAGCGTTCCAGATGGCTGACGATATCCTTGATTATCTCGGCGACCCAGAAAAAACAGGTAAAAAACCGGGAACAGACCTGAACGAAGGTAAGATAACCCTCCCTGTTATTACCCTGCTTGAAAATGCCACAGAGAGCGAGTGTAAAAGAGTTCGTGACATCATCGTGGATGAACGTGCCACGGAAGAAAACCTTAATTACATACTCGAGCTTATGCACAGATACGACATCAAAGCCAAATCTGAGCTTGTGGTGGATAAATATATAAAAGAAGCTAAACAATCTCTTGAATTGTTCGAGGATAACGAATACAGAGCCGCACTCGACTTTTTAGCTGACTATATGGTGGCTCGGGAAAAATAAAATATGGGCGTGCTGGCAAAGCACTGGAAAAAAACTGGATGACGACAAAGTACAATGCCTGCTTTGTCCTCACAACTGTGTAATAGGTAATTCCAAAAGCGGTCTATGCCTGATACGCAAAAATATTGACGGCATGCTCCAGCAAACTGCATACGGACAGATGTGTTCGGCATCATTCGACCCCCCCATAGAAAAAAAACCTCTTTATCATTTTCATCCCGGCAAAGATATTTTATCAATAGGCAGTAACGGCTGTAACATGAAATGCAGACATTGCCAGAACTGGGAGATAAGCACCAAAGAGACAGGCAGACAATCGACAGTCCCTGATAAACTTCTCAAATTATCTAATAACAATAACAGCATAGGTATAGCCTACACTTATAACGAGCCTATAGTCTGGTACGAGTTCGTTTACGACTGTGCCAAAGTCTTCAAAGAAGCAGGGCTTGCAAACGTTCTGGTTACTAACGGACAGATAAACCCTGAGCCTCTCTCTGAGCTCCTGCCGTATATAAATGCGACAAATATCGACCTGAAAGGCTTTACCGAAGAGTTTTATAAAAATGAAGGCGGTTTCCTTCAGACAACCCTTAACACTATCGAAACCATGTCGAAATCAGGCATACACATAGAACTGACAAATCTGCTCATCCCTAGTCTGAACGATGACCCCCCCGAAATATTCGAAGAGATGTGCAGGTATATTGCACATGTGGATTGTGAAATTCCACTTCACTTATCACGATATTTCCCACAATATAAAAGTGACATGAAGGTAACCCCCCCCGAAGAGACACTGATCAGCTTCAAGGGGGGGATAGCTCAAAAATATTTGAACTATGTATACCTTGGGAATGTCTCCATTAAAGATAGTTCAGACACAAACTGTCCTGTCTGCGGTAAAAAAATAATTCAGCGTTCGGGTTATTATACTGAATGCTTAACGGAAGATAATGTATGTCCAAACTGCTCATCACAGCTCTCTATATTGTTTTAGCCCTCTCCATTACAGGTTGCGGAGAGGAGAAATTCCACACCGAACGTTTCTACAGCATGGGAACATTCGTAAGCCTCACAATTCCAAAAAAAAGAACAAGAAGCTATCCGTTGACGTCAGAGGACGTATGACCAAACTGGAAAACACTATAAAGGCGGCTACGGACAAGGCAAACGAGGATAAACAGTTCTGTTTCGAAGGATGATGAACGATCTTTATGAGACAGGAATCAAATATGCCGAAATGACAGATGAAAGATTCAGCATATTTGCCTATACAATTGCGAAAGAGTATGGTTTCCACGACGGACCTTACCGTATACCTTCCGATACCAGGCTGGAACAGCTCACTGCAAACATAAAAAAATCTCTATGATATCCAGATGGATATGAGTGCCTATGCAAAAGGCTATATAGTCGACAAAGCCACAGACCTCATCAAAAATAAAGGGATAAAATCCGCTATGGTCAATGCAGGCGGAGACCTTTATGCACTGGGAAAAAAAAGGCGACCGCAAATGGCGTGTTGCAATTAAGCACCCTGACAACAACGATAAATTCCTCTCTATCATAAATATCGAAAATGCCGCAGTAGCCACAAGCGGCGATTATGAAAGATTCTTTAAATCCTGCGAAGGGGGGGACAGGATATTTCATATCTTCGATGCCACCACAGGCAAAAACCCTTATTATCACAGGAGTGTCAGTGTAATAGCCGATACGGTGGAACATGCTGACGGTCTCGCCACAGCATTCTTCCTGATGTCAAAGGACGAAGTCGCAAAAAAAATGTCTGGAGCTTCAAACCCCCCCTGTTCTGCTATATAATGAAGCTAATGAAACTACTAAGCTTTGCGGATGGGAAAAATTTGAAAATAACTAAGCCGGATATTATAGTAATATCTCTGCTTATACTTATTCCGCTTTTTTTTATAACATCCACACCCGACGGTACTAAAAAAACTCTTCCTTATCAGTGACAGTGAAAAGAAAGAAATCCAGCTTAAAGACCAGATAATTAAGCTAGATGACGGAGATGTGGTCATAGAAGTGACTAAAAAAAGGGGGGGCAAGGTTTGTTGAAAGCGACTGCCCTAATAAGATTTGCATCCTGTCAAACTGGATTGATAAATGCGGACAAACATCCGCCTGTGTCCCGAATAAATACGCTCTGGTTATAGAGTGTGAAGAGGAGGCTATAGATGCAGTCTCCAGATAGTAAAAGGCTCGCCCTCACAGGTCTTTTTGCCGCTTTAACAGTCTCGCTCGGTGTTTTTGAAACCTTTATAGCCCTGCCCGTCCCGGGTGTCCGCATAGGTCTGTCCAACGTGGGCATCATGCTCTGCCTGTATATCATCGACCTGCCTGCTGCCATATATGTTGCTATAGCCAAGTCCATTCTTGTACCGCTGCTGACAGGCAACCTGATAGTAAAGATGTCCATAAGTCTCCCTGCGACTCTGACGGCAACGCTTGCGATGGCTCTTTATATTTACGTCTCAAGAAAATACACAACACCTCTGTCAACGGGCTCTATTGGCGGTTTTGTGCATATTGCAGTGCAGTTCTTCGTTGTAAAAAACCTTTACATAAAATCAGATGCGATTTATAACCTATTACCATATTTTACTCTGTTGTCAGTGCTCACAGGTGCTCTTTCGGGGGGGTATATTACGTTATTAATATTAAGAAATTTCTCAGGAGTTAGCGAATGCACTTCCATTTACAAAAGATAATACTTGCGAGCGGTTCACCAAGAAGACGTGAGCTCATGACTAAGATAGGACTTAACTTCCAGTATGTGACATCAAAGGCTAAAGAGGACATGTCCTCAAATATCCCTATAGGCGATCTGACCATTAAGAATGCTGCGATGAAAGGATATGATGTAGCAAACCTATACGATGAAGCTTTTATCATTGCCGCAGATACGGTTGTCTCATGCGAGGGGGGGAGAGTATTCGGTAAACCTACAGGCGAGCAGGATATCTTCGACATGCTTCAATTCCTCAGAAACAAAAAAAACATCAGGTGACCACAGGTGTGGCGATAATAAACAAGAGAGCCGCAGTGTGTGAAAGATTTTATAGAACTACCGACGTGTATTTTAAAAACTACTCAGACGAATTTATTAAGTGGTACATCAAAACTGATGAACCTTTCGACAAGGCAGGGGGGGCATACGCTATTCAAGGGAAAGGCAGCCTCATGGTTGAAAAGATCGACGGCTGCTACGACAATGTTGTGGGTCTGCCTGTTGCTGATCTTTTCGAAAGGCTTATCAAGTTCGGTGTCCGCCCCCCGGAGCTAAATGAGTATTGATCTGGTTCACGAGTGCCTACAGATACAAGCAAGCAAGCACGGCAGAAAGACTTACCTGTTTTCAATGACGAGAAATATTCCTACAGAGAGATAAACGAGAGTGCAAACAGAGTTGCCGCCCTCCTCATCAGCAAAGGTGTGGTAAAAGGTGACAGAGTCTGCATTATGCTGGAGAACAGTCCGCAGTTTTTCATGGCATACTTCGGTATCCTGAAAGCAGGAGCGATAGTTGTCCCAGTAAACACATTCCTTAAACAGGAAGAAGTGGCATATATGATCAATGACAGTGGTTCAAAGCTGTTCATTACGTCACAGACATTTGACGCTGTCGCCACGGATATCGGCAATGAATGCGAAAACCTCATAGCTACACTCGCTTTTCACGAGACAAGCTTTATATCCGAGAATATCAATGTCGCAACTAAAGAGATGAGCAGTGCCAACCCTGACATAGAGATGTCTGCCGATGATCTTGCAGTATTTATCTATTCATCAGGGACAACAGGACACCCCCCCAAAGGTGCAATGCTCACACACTATAATATGCTGTCCAATGCATTGGGCTGCCTTGCAAGATTTAAAGTGACACCAAAGGATAAGTTTCTGCTTTTCCTCCCTGCTTTTCACTCATATGCAATGATGACCTGCGTTGTACTGCCTACTTACGTCGGTTCATCCATCATCATCCTTGAGAGTGTAAACGACCTTAAAAAGAAAACTTTCAAAAAGATACTCCTGTATAAACGCCCTACTTTCTTCCTTGGTGTTCCGCAGGTATACATAGCCCTGATAAAATCGAAAATGCCGAAATTCTTTATAAAGTATCTATACCCTATCCGTCTGCATGTAAGCGGCGGTGCTCCCCCCCTTCCTGAGGAGACCTTGGAGCAGTTCAAGGCTAAGTTCCACAGACCTATCATCGAGGGATACGGACTGTCTGAGGCATCCCCCCCCGTAGTTTCAGCAAACAAGCTGAAGATGCAGAAGCCTCTTTCGGTCGGTCCTGCACTGAAAGACATAGAGGTGCGTATCGTTGATGAAAATGAGAAGGAACTCCCTATAGCGAAGTCGGCGAGCTCATCGTCAAAGGTCCTAACGTCATGCAGGGGGGGTACTGGAATATGCCTGAACTCACAGAAAAGACACTCCGAAACGGATGGCTCTTCACAGGTGATCTGGCTAAGCTAGATGAAGAGGGATACATTTATATCGTAGACCGCAAAAAAAGACCTCATTATCGTCAAAGGGATGAATGTCTATCCTAGAGAGCTTGAGGAAGTGCTTCATAAACATGAAGATGTGGAAGCTGCTGCCGTTATCGGTCTGCCTGATAAAGCCAGCGGTGAAATACCTGTGGCATACATTAAACCTAAAGAGGGTGCTGTTATCAACGAGAAGACTATGAAAGCTTATCTCAAAGAGCACCTTGCTAACTATAAACTGCCTAAGCATATCTATGTGGAGTCTGATCTCCCTATGACTGCGACTGGCAAAATCCTGAAACGGGAGCTTAAGGATAAAGTCCTTAACAGATGAAATATTACGATGTTCTCCTCCCTGTCCCCCCCACAGGGGGGGGATATACACCTATATTTCTGAAAGTGAACTACAGACAGGGCTGAGAGCTTCAGTCCCTTTGGGCAGGCGGACTCTCACAGGTATTATCCTGCGTGAAAATACTGCCCCCCCCGACCCTAAGATCAAATATCGCCCGATCAATACAGTATTAGACACAATACCTACATTTCATGAAGATTACCTGAACCTTCTGACTAAGATATCCGAATACTATTGTGCCCCCCCACTGGGCGGAGTGCTGAAAGGTGTCATATCTGAACAGATATACGCCAGTGAAAGGCTCGAACCTGAAGTCAAAAGCTTCGCCAGACAGGAGCTGACACTCAATGAAGCACAGATCCCCCCCGTTTATGAAAATATCTATAAGATTCTGGATAAGGGTTTCTCCACTCATCTTGTTCACGGAGTTACGGGGGGGAGCGGAAAGACCGAGATTTTTGTGGAACTTGCGACAAAGGTCATCGCATCCGGTAAGCAGGTTCTGTATCTTGTCCCTGAGATATCCCTGACACCTCAGATGGAGGACAGACTCTCCAAGAGGATAGGCTTCGAGGTAAGGTCATACCATAGCAAAAAGACACCTAAGAAGCGTAAAGAGGCTTTCTGGTCGTTTGTAAACGGAAGTATGCGTATGATGCTTGGTGCCAGAAGTGCCCTTTTTGTCCCTGCCGCAGAGATAGGCATGATAATCGTGGATGAAGAGCACGAAAGCAGCTACAAGCAGGAAGAGATTCCGTCATATCAGCTAAGAGACATGGCTGTTTTATACGGCAAAATACTGAATATACCCGTTATCCTTTCCAGTGCGACACCATCCCTTGAAAGCTGGCATAACGCACAGACCGGCAGATATGTTTATCACTCTATCCCGTGCAGACCTGATGCGGATATGCCCGATATAGAGATAGTGGATATGAAAAGTGTCGAGCCTATCGGCGGAGTGCTCTCTCAAAGGCTGTATGACGCTATATATGAAGCGATACAAAACAAAGAACAGGTTATCCTGCTCATCAACCGCAAAGGCTACTCACACACACTATACTGCCGTAAATGCGGCAACATACTCAACTGCTCGAACTGCTCGGTTGCCATCACCTACTACAAGTCCTCATCCGTCTGCAAGTGCAATTACTGTGCACAGGAAGTCCACAGACCGAAATGCCATCATTGCGGAAGCGACGACATAGCAGACTATGGCGTGGGTACTGAGAAGGCCGCAGAGGTGCTTGAGTCTGTTTTCGAGAAACAAATACTCAGGCTGGACACAGAGAATGTAAAAACATATAAAAAACTGTCTGAAATGCTGAAATCTTTTGAAACGGGCGAATACTCCATCATGCAGGAACTCAGCTTGTGGCAAAGGGGGGGCTGGATTTCAGTAATGTAACCCTCGCAGGTATCATCAATATTGATAATATGTTCACACTGCCTGACTTCAGGGCGAATGAACGGGCATATCAGCTATTGCTCCAGCTCGCAGGCCGTGCAGGACGGGCAGAGAAGAAAGGTAAAGTGATCATCCAGACGAATGTTCCTGAGCTGGATCTTTTCAGCAGGCTAGATTGTCTGGACACGTCATTCTACGAGAAAGAGATGCAGCGTAGGCAGATGTTCAACTATCCGCCGTTTTATAAGATGTGCCGCATAACCTTATCCCACACCAACGAGGATACGGTGAAAGATGCCTCATTCATGGTTTATGACATACTTCAGGAAAGAGCGGAAAATGCAGAAGTATTTTATCCTTCCCAAGCACCTATATATAAAATTCAGAATCGCTTCAGGTATGCCATCATAATAAAATCACCAAACAACAACGAGCTGACAAGACTCATCCACATAGCCTCGGCAATACTAAAAGATAATACAAAGACCACCTTGCGGATGAAGACAGACCGCGACCCGCATTTCTTTATGTAGATGCAGGAAGCTTTAATTAATCTGACATAAACTTATCAAAAATATCATTTGCTGCAGCTATACTGACATCAATATTTATCATGAGGTCAGATATGGAAATATTAATTGCTGAACGCAGACGATTCAAACGTTATAGTGCTGTTCCTATTAAGATTTACCTTAAAAAAAACAAGACCAGTTTGAGTTTACCGAAATGATCGATATCAGCATCGGCGGTTTACAGGTCAGGACATCAAAAACCCTTGAAATGTATGAAGAATACGAGTGTCAGCTTGAGTTACCCTTAGTCGATGGGAAAGACCTGATATATGCTAAAGCTATGGTTTGGCGTATAGACCCTGACGAAGAGCGTTTCCATGAAAAAAAGAGATTTATCGCTTTCAAGTACACCGATATTCAGGAATACGATCAGCTTGTAATCTCAGAGTTTCTTGCCAGTTTCAGAGAGGATGTCCCCCCCTACTCCTGAGATTGTTTTTTTTGATCTGATATCTTTAAAGAATGCTTTCATCATTGCAGAGATCTCATCTGCAAACAGTCCACCCTTGTAATTAACCCTATGGTTGAGACCTTCAATGTCGAATGTTTTGGCTAATGTGACAACTCCACCGAATTTTGGCTCTGTCGTTCCGAAAATAACATTGCGAACCCTAGCATGAATGATCGCCCCCCAGCACACATCAGGCACGGTTCAAGTGTTACATACAACGAGCATTCGTCAAGCCGCCAGTCGCCTATCTTAGAGGAAGCATCCTCAATGGCAATGATCTCTGCATGTTTAAGTGCAGATTTCCCAGTATTCTTCCTGTTAGACCCACGCCCTATGATCTCGCCGTTGCAGACCACAACAGCACCTATCGGGACTTCGCCGACTTCTGCCGCCCCCCCCTTTGCCTCTTCAATGGCCTCCAGCATATATCTGCTATCCTCGTCACTGAACATTTCAGAGGTTCTCCTGCAAAATGCGGATGTAGCCTGTAAAAACAACAGATGCCGTCTCCGCTTTTAAAATCTGCTTTATAGGTTTGATCGGCTGAAATCCTTTTGTTACAAGCATCTCGTATTCATCATCGGTAAATCCGCCCTCAGGACCGACAACCATGCTCATGCTCAGTGCAGGCTTAATCTGTCCGCCATCCGTACACCTTTCATAAAAGACGATGTTGCTCTCCATATCTGCTGAGAGATCATTTATACTCACGGCATCTGAAATACAAGGCATCTGCTCATTCTCGGACTGCAAAACAGCTTCATAGATATATCACTATACCTCTGCTTCGTCTTGTCTTTAAGCTCAGTGAGGCTTCTGGCAGATATCACAGGGACTATCTCTGTAGCACCCAGCTCTGTATATTTCTCAACGGCAAAGTCCATGTATTCACGTTTAAGCAGGCACTGATAGACCTTAAGCTGATAGTCATGCTTCTGTATAGGTCGCTTAGTCAAAACTTTGAACTCGGCGGAACGCTTCTCCATCTGCTCTATGCAGCATTCGGCAAAATGAGTTCCAGTCAAAACCCCCCCTACTACATCACCGACCTTTGCTCTGACAACATTCTTTAGATAATGAAAATATTCCCCCCCGTCAATGGTGAAATAATCCGAAAGCTCTTCAGTATAAAATATCCTTTTCACTCTGCATTCCTCTCACTGATAAAGTCGAAATCCCCCCCCGACTCATCTATGATCATCGCCGACAAAGAATACCCGTAGATACAGCCTGTATCAACGGCAACACTCACTATCTCGCCACGGTCATTCCTGTTCACAAACGGCTTATGAGGGTCGTTATGCACCTCAATCTCTTTGGTAGGTGTGTGTCCGTGTACCATTGTATAGCCAAAATACTGCTCTTTCGAACGCCAAGTATCACGTGACCACATAAAGATATAATTCTCTCTCATCTGAAACTCGTAAACCATATAGGAAAGCCCTCTGGATGGACCTATTCCTGCATGAGAGAACATGAATTTATTGTTTCGGTACTCTTTACCTATCTTAAACTCAGCCGTCTTTAAGAAATCATAATATGGCTCTATGTGCGGCTTATAATCCTGAATATCTATTTCACTCACAGGCTGTCTGCACACCACTCCCGAAATACAGGACAGAGTCTCACGACCTCCGTACATCAGCCAGTTTGAATAGTCATACTCTTTCGTCTCTTCGGCGAAATCGATGAGCACATCCTCATGATTCCCTCGTATCAGCTCCAGCCTTCCTTCGTCCTGAAGCCCTTTAAACAAACGCATAACGTCACATATCCCGGGACCTCTGTCTATGATATCCCCCCCCAATGATAGATAACTGACGTTACTGTTTCGTTTTTCTATTTCGTTTATCAGCTTATCAAGGGTGCGTATACACCCGTGCACATCGCCTATAACCGCTGTTACTGACATTTGAGTAAAACTCCTCTCCACTCATCAAGTTGTTTCGTATCGACAACTCTATAGTCATTCAGATCTATAGAGGCAAGGAACTGATCATATTCGCTATCCAATATACCGGAATAGACTATATATTCAGGTTTCAGTTCAAGAACGTGCGGATGGATAACCGTAAGCACACTCGTGATGATATTGGCTACCAGCACATCCACGTAACCCTTATAACTCTCTATACCGCCTGCCCATGCTTTTATATTTGAAATATTATTCAGTTTAAGATTCTCCCTTACATTCACCATGGCAACAGGGTCTATATCGAATGCGTAGATATCTTTCCCCCCCCTCTTTTTGCCGCCGCTATGGCAAGGATTCCACTGCCGCATCCGACATCCACAACGGTCTTTCCGTCGCATATGCCTTCCAGCAGTGCGGCCGCACATCTTGTTGTCGGATGAGTACCCGTACCGAATGCCATGGACGGATTTATAAGGATGGTATTTTCATCAGACGGCAGTTTCGGATCAAATTCGTATCTGATACTGTCAGTCAGAAACCCCCCCGGCTTGATAAACTCCTTCCATTTCTCATCCCAGCCTGTGTCCTCTATTTTTGTTCTGCTGATGTAATCCTCGTCTATCTGATCCGCAAGTGTCTCGTCATAATATACTATCCAGCATTTACCCTCACCTTTAAAGTCTTCTTCAATGGGATAAATGCCTTGTTCGTTTAAAAATTCAAGTGTTTTGTCGCTAGTCCGCCGTATCTGTATTCATACATAACTTCTTATATCACATTCTTTGGCTGTTGCAAAAAACTAAAACATGTGAGATTAAAAAGAATGAAAATATCTAAAGTGCTCTCTGACCACTACGGCTTTTCCGTAAGGTTAGCAAAAAAAATATATCAAAGAAGGGCTTGTAAGCCTGAACGGAAGTATCGTCAAAAAAAGATGAAGAGATAGAATCAGGCAGTCTTTCCCTTGCTAAAGACTTTGAAAGACCCGTATGCAATCCCGAAGATTTTATAGTAACGGAATTTGAAAACCTCGTCTATTTCGACAAACCGGCCTTTATGCATACCGATCTTCAAAAACCTGACGATCCTCTGACGATGCAGGATGTTTTACATCAGTTCTCTCAGGATTTTAACTTCATCTCACGTCTGGACTACACCACCGACGGGATAATCTGTGCCGTGAGGGAAGATTTTTACGTATTCGAAACAAGGAAAGTTTATCTCGCATACGTACACGGCGAAATGAAAGACACAGTAACAATTGATAACCTCATAGATGCCGACAAAAAGAAAAAAAGTGAAAGTTCTTGACCGGTCAGGTGGTTACAGGACAAAATTTACGCCCCCCCTTGAATTCAAAGACGGCTTCACCCTCGTGCAGGCGGAGATGGCAATGGCTGCCAGACACCAGCTGAGAGCCTATCTGGCACACTTGGGACACCCCCCCATAGTCGGTGATTTTGTATATGGTGACGGCGGACACGAAAGGGTTATGCTCCATTGTAAAGAGACCTTTGTTAACGGATTTCCCGGAGCTTCAAACCTCACGAAAGACTTCATCCTCCTAAAATAAAACATAATAGCTTATTTTGTGGCACGCCGATATTTTTAGGGTGTATACTTTAATAAATATGATGCTCGGAGGCAATTTATGTTTACCCCCCCTAAAGAGATACTTGTCCCTACAGATTTTTCCGAACCTTCTGAACGTGCACTGGAACAGGCTGTTGTTTTGGCAGAACAGTTTAATTCGAAAATCCACCTCGTCCACGTGACCACTCAAGATGCTGACCATATGCCTATGTTCTTCTTAGATGACGAGAAATTAGATGAAGTTAAAAAAAACACCTCGCCGAATATAACAAAACCCTTATGGATAACAAAATCGAACAATACCTCACAGGGAAAGATATCAATTTTGAAGTACATGAGTGTGTCGGAACTCCTTATGACGAAATACTAAAACTCTCTGAACAGCTCAAAGTAGACCTAATCGTTATCTCCTCTAAAGGGAAGAACGCTCTGGAGGGTTTCTTCTTCGGAAGTACAACGGAAAAGGTTGTGAGGAAGGCAAAATGTTCTGTATTTGTAGTGCGTAAAGTTCTGCAATAGTAAACATCAATTTTAAAAAAATATATCGAGACAACCTAGACAAGCGATTAATAGATTTATTTTATATATTTTTATCTCGCTACAGCATAGGTTTAGAAGCATATATCCGATTATACATATATCACGATGTATGCAAAAAAAATAATCTTGTATTATTTAATCAGCCATGGTAAAAAATTATAGATACACATACAAGGAGGATTATTCTATGAAAAGATTTATCATGACCCTTGCTGCAGTTTTCGCTGTTACGGCAGTTCTAGTGGCATTTCCTGCTTCATCAGAGGCAAAAGTTTATAAGTTTTCCGGTGGACCTTCAGGCGGTACTTTCCAGTATTTCGCTTCAGGTATCAGCCAGTGGACAAACGACAAAAAAAACTTCTCGGAATGAACAAAGTAAATGTCTCTGCAACTGCAGGTTCTACTTTTAACGTAAGAGTGGTTTCTTCAGGCAAGGCTGACTTTGGTATTGCTTACGCCGGTGACACATATCTTGCATCAGTCGGCAAACTCTCTCCGAAAGACTCAACTAAGTACGAAGGTGCTAGAGCTGTTGGTTATCTCTACGGTGCGCCTGCTCAGCTTATCGTAAGAGCCGACTCAAACATCAACTCTGCTAAAGACCTCGCCGGTAAAAGAGTAGGCGTTGGTAAAGGTGGTTCAGGTGCTGCTGCAAACGCTGAGCGTTTCTTCAGAGGCATGGGCGTTTGGGACAAGATGGACCCACAGTTCCTCGGTTACAACAACGCTGCTGCTGCTTTCTCTAACAAGCAGCTTGACGCTTTCTGGGTATTCGCAGGTTTCCCTACAGCTGCTGTTATTCAGGCTGCTCAGCAGAACTCTATCAAGCTTATTGATGTATATTCCGATGCTGAAAGTAATGGCGTATTCGAAACATATCCATTCTACAGTGCTCTTGACATTCCTGCTAACACTTACAAAGGTCAGTCTGCTGACGTTAAGTCCTTCCAGGACTCAGCTCTCTGGATTGCAAACGAAAAAGTACCTGAAGATGTTGTTTACAACATGATTAAGTCTGTATACAGCCAGGAAGGTCTCGCTTACCTCATTACTATCAAGAAAACAGCCAAGCAGATGAGCGTTGCCGGCGGTACAAAAGGTACTGCTAAGCTTAAGCTTCACCCGGGTGCTGAAAAATTCTGGAAAGAGATGGGCGTACTTAAGTAAACCTGTTTTTTTAATTGAAAAAAATTTATAAAGCGGTAGGTATTAACCCCCCCTGCCGCTTTTTATTATTTTAAGGAGTGATCACGTGTACGCTGATCTGAAAAAATTTGAAAAAATCATATTCGATATCGCATCAGTATTTTTAGTGCTTTTCTACTCATACTCTGCACTAATCCAACCTGCATCAACCGAACTTCACAGAGGTATATATGTATTCATAACATACCTGCTCGTATTACTTATTTATAAATCAAAAAAATAAATGGCTTAGAATCCTTGACTATATATTAATCGTCGCATCAGTTGTTCCTGTTTTATATTTTATGATCTATTTCGTGGATATTAACTATAGAGCCGGAGCGGAAAACCTTATGGATCAGTGGATGTCTGTTATTGGTGTCCTTATGGGTATAGAAATTGCCAGACGTGCCGTTGGCGGCGTTTTTGTCATCATTGGCGGCCTCATGATAATTTACGGAGTTTTCGGAGATACATGCCTGAGCTTTTCCAGCATTCAGGAGGCGGCTTTCTGGACACTATCTCTGTGGCTATTTTCCTCACTAACGACGGTGTTTTTGGTATTATGGCTAACGTTCTTGCTACATACGTGCTTCTGTTTGTACTATTTGGTGCTTTTCTGGAGAAATCCGGAGCTCAGAAGTTTTTCATAGACCTGCCTCTTGCTGCTGTCGGTCATAAGACAGGTGGTCCTGCAAAGGTTGCCGTTATAGCCAGTGCTATATTCGGTTCTATATCCGGCTCAGCTATCGCCAACACTGTATCAACAGGAGCTTTCACCATCCCTCTTATGAAGAGAGCCGGTTTCAAACCTCACGTTGCGGGGGGGGCTGTAGAACCTGCGGCATCTATCGGTGGTATGTTTATGCCGCCTATTATGGGTGCAGGCGGTTTCATCATGGCGGAGCTTACGGAGATTCCGTATAACACCATCATGATTATTGCTATTTTTCCTGCGTTGATGTATTTCTTCAGCGTTTTTGTAATGGTTCACTTCGAAGCCAAACTGCACAATATCAAAGGTGAAAAATCTGCCGAAAGCCCTATGAAGATTTTCAAAGAGGGCTGGCATTTTATAATGCCCCCCCTAGTCCTCATTACAATCCTTATGGTGACCGGACGTTCCCCCCCGGGATATTCGGCTGTTGCAGGTATGCTATCCTGCCTTGTCATAACATGGACAAAAGGCTCAAAGGCAATCGCAGTCTTCACTGTTGTGATTGTCAGTATTTTGTTTATAGACTCAATAAGCCCGTTTGCATCTGTGAATGAGGTTTCAGCTATAGTTTCAACACTTGCGGCACTAGGTTTTGCAGCCATGAGAAAAGAACTGCAGTTCAGTGTCAAAAAGTTTATCGAAGCAGCAAGGAGCGGAACAGAATCGAGCCTTAAAATCGGTGCGACCGTCGGCGTTATTGGTATTATTATATCTATGCTGACATACTCAGGACTTACACTGACATTCAGCTCAATCATTATACACCTTGCGGCAGGAAAACTGTGGCTCACAATCCTGTTAATCGCACTTGCATCCCTTGTGCTTGGTATGGGTGTGCCTGTTACAGCGGCTTATCTTATTACTGCTGTTGTTGCCGTTCCATCGCTTGTTGAGCTTGGGGGGGTATCTCCCGTTGCGGCTCACATGATCGTTTACTGCTGTCTCAGGACTCAAATATCACGCCTCCGGTGTGTATCGCTGCTTTTGCGGGTGCAACCATCGCCAAGGCGAATATGTGGCTCACGGCATTCAATGCGTTTAAGTTTGCGAAGTTCCTTTACCTTGGGCCATTCCTTTTCGCTTATGTACCTGCTTTTTCTATGTATAAATATATTAAAGAGACAGATTCATATGAATGGTTCTCAGCGACCACTATCATAGCAACGTTTACAGCTATTATAGTAGGTAACTATATTTACTCATACCTAATGAGTTTCCATTGGTTTGTCCTTTTCAGAAAGAAGAAAACCACCGCTTAATATCTAAGGCTAGGGGGGGTCACACTCTAGCCTTTTTTTATTCTTGAAACGCAGTTGCAGTATTTTATCGTCATCCTGAGCTTTAGCCGAAAGATCTGAACCCGTTGATTATTCAATGGCATAAGATTCTTCGCTTCGCTCATAATGCCAAAATACATTAGTATCATTTAAAAAAATACTTTAATTAGAAATGATTAACCTATTAGCGTTTTTTTTCTTCATTGTGTGATATTTTATTTGTTGACAAAATTAGTCTTATTATATATTATCCAAATATGAAAAATATAATAAACATAGAAAACAGACTTAGAGAAAAGGGACTACGTGCTACTGCACAACGCCTGTTGATATGCAAGGAGATAAATAAGGCCGGACATATCGACATTGAAACTCTCTATGATAAACTGAAAGTAGATATCCCGTCGCTCTCGCTGGCGACAATATACAAAAACATGCACTCTCTTGTTGATAAAGGGATAATCTCTGAAGTTAATCTTAAAGGCAGAAAGACGATGTATGAGATAACCATTGATTCTCATATACATCACGTATGCAAAAACTGCGGTAATGTCGAAGATATCACATTTGATACTATGCAGGTTCTGAATTCAATCAAAGAGCTGGCAGGGATAGATATTCAAGACTGCAAGCTTACGACATACGGCATCTGCTCAAAGTGTGCTAACTAACCCCCCCTTTCGGACAACAGCCTGCTGAGTTCTACAACGAAACCTTCCAGTATGCTTTTGTCTATGATAAGAGGTGGATCAAGTCTGAACACAGGGAGTTTAGGACGCTTTACTATTATATACCAGCCTCAAAAAGCTCAAAATGCAGTCTCTTAAGATCATCATCACACAACCCCCCTGAAAAGTTATGCTTATCATTAGACCCCCCCGACCGCGAACCTCTTGTATAAACCTGCTGTCTATATCTCTCAATTTTTGAATTAAATAATAACCCTTCTCTTTTGCCTGCTCAACAAGGTTACCGTCGTTTAACTCATTCAATACTGCAAGCACAACGGCAGCACCTAACGGGTCATTTTGATGAGACTGAGCAACTTTGAAACCTTCTTCGGCAAACGTTTCAGCGGTTTTATTATTCATCATCAGCGAGCTAACCGGATATCCGTTCCCCCCCACACCTTTGCCAACGGAAACGATGTCAGGTGTTATATCGTAATGCATATAGCCGTACATCTTCCCTGTGCGACCCATGCCTGTCGTTATTTCATTAATCTGGATATAGCCGCCTGTCTGTTTTATTCTGCCAGTGATACTTTTAATCAAAACATCAGGAGGAAACCGTACCATACCACTTGAACTTCCGGGTTCGAAAACGAACCCTCCGATATCGTTAAACGGTATCCCCCCCTCAAACATCGGACAGCCGCTACAGTCTGATTTACATTCAGGTCGATCACCGCAGCCGAACCAGTCGAACAGATACCACTCATCATCGCCAAGTTCCGCGGCAGAGCCGAAAGACCCTAAAAACGAATCAGACATAGTGAGCAGATATTTCTTACCTGTGAGGTGTCTGATAATCTGAACTCCAAGCTCCACAGCTTCAGACCCTGAGGTCAGCAAAACTGCCTGACCATCTTCGAAGCCGACGGTTTTCAGCAGTGCATCACATGCAGTTTCAGTCTCAATGCTTGAATAACAGTAGCCTGTATGTATGCATTTCTCTGCCTGTTTCTTTATGGCATCGACGACTACAGGGTGATTGTGTCCAAGCGGAAGTGCCCAGACACCCGATTCTAAGTCAGCATAACGATTTCCGTTTTCTCCATATACATATATACCTTCTGATTTAAGTATATCTTTCAGATAGATATCGTGACCGCCATACCAAAGAACCTTTTCCATATGTGCCTCTTACAGCCCCCCCGCAAACTGCTCTATATATTTTATAAACTCTGACGGATTATCCTGCCTTTTTACCGCTTCCGTACCTATCACAAAGCCGCCTGTACTGTCGAGAGCATTTTGTGCATCCTCCGGTGTTCTGATACCGAAGCCCGTAATAACAGGATTTCCTGTAAGCTCACCTGCCAGAACGCCATTATCCGCATCACCGCTCTTAGTATCCGAACCTGTCACTCCCATTATGCTGATATAATAGATAAAAGGGGGGGTTTTGATACCCTTTAAATCTTCTATGTCGTGCGGTCTGGATATAGGTGTCACAAACGGAATTATAGGAATCTCCAGCCCACGCTCCTGCAGCCAGAAATGCATCCTTGTAGGGACATCAGGGATGATCACACCATCCAGAATATCTCCAAAGTCTTTAGTAAAAGCTTTTTCACCATAGCCATTTATTATGTTCGCATAGGTCATGACGATAGCTTTAATAGACGGATATTTCACTTTCATCTCACGCACATCGGACATGATCTCTTCTATATTAACGCCGTTCGCAACAGCCTTGTGTATAGCTTCAGATATGACAGGACCATCGGCTACAGGTTCACTGAAAGGAATGCCTATCTCTATAAACTCGAACCCCCCTTTCTGCAACCGCAAAGAGGCACTCTCTGAATCTCGCCCTGTCAGGTATCCGCCTACAATATAAAAACCTTTCATATCAGCCCCCCCCTTTCGAGGATAGACGCCATATCTTTATCCCCCCCTCGCCCTGATAGATTAACCAAAACCTTCTTACCTGCAAACTTCTCTTTATTCTCCAGCACATAAGCCAGTGCATGGCTGGATTCCAGAGCAGGTATAATCCCTTCGTGTCTCGATAACTCTTTAAAAGCGTTAAGAGCTTCATTATCCCTTACATACCCGTACTTTACCCTGCCTACATCGTGCAGCATAGAGTGAACAGGCCTATCCCCCGGATAGTCAAGCCCTGCGGATATCGAATGAACATCGGATATCTGATGTTCAGGTGTCTGAACCAGATAAGTATATGAGCCGTGCAATATCCCGGGTTTCCCTTTTCCGAGGGTTCTGGCATGCATACAATCCTCATCTGATGTTCCGCCTGCCTCTACTCCGAATATTTCAACATGCTGATCCAGAAATCCGCTGAATATCCCTATGGCATTGCTTCCGCCGCCAACACACGCCACAACACAATCAGGCGTTATGCCAAGCTCTGCACACTGCTCTTTCGCCTCGTCACCTATCACAGCCTGAAAGTGAGATACCATCTTTGGGAAAGGATAAGGTCCAACGATAGAGCCTATGATATAGTGAGTGTCCTCAACACATGAAACCCATTCACGCATGGCGGCATTAGTCGCCTCTTTCAACGTCCCCCCCTGCCCTTCGGTAACAGGAACGACTTTCGCTCCGAGAAGCTCCATACGCTTAACATTAGGCTCTTGCCTCTTTACATCGACAGCCCCCCCCATATAAACAGTACATTCCATACCGAACAGAGCCGCAACGGTTGCAGAGGCAACACCATGCTGACCTGCACCTGTTTCAGCTATGACACGTTTCTTACCCATATATTTAGTCAGCAGTGCCTGCCCCCCCAAAGTATTGTTCAGCTTGTGAGCACCTGTATGCATCAGGTCTTCACGCTTTAGATATATCTCACATCCGTATTTCTCTGAGAGATTCTCAGCTTTATACATAGGTGTGGGTCTGCCTGCATATGCTTTGAAAAGGTGCTGGAGTTCCTTGTTGAACTGCTCATCATCCTTTAATGCTTCGAACCTTTCTTCAAGGTCATCCAGTGCAGGGATAAGCGTCTCTGCCGCAAACTGACCTCCATACCTTCCGTAAAACATTTTATCGTACATTCCTTACCTCATTAGCATTATCACTGCGAAGCCTATCATTTTCTCTCTTCGCAATGACGTGCAGTCTTTATGAATATTTTTATTTTTTTCTATATCTTTTTCGCCGTCAGTCTCGACACCGCTGGATACATCAACGCCAAATGGTCTATAGGCATCTATAACCTCTGCAACATTCTCAGGGGGGTTAACCCGCCTGCAAGAATCAGATCACCCCCCCTGTAGTCATTAACCATTCGGGATAATCTGTCCGTATCCCCCCCTTCCCCCCCAAACTCGCATCATAGAGGAAATACTTATACTTACCTGTAGGTTTTTTAGAGGTGCTCAGTATGTGTTTATCCGTGACATTGGCATCTTCCGCCTGATACATATCCGCAACACTGTAATACGGTAAACACTCAGCCAGCTCAATACCGACAACAACAATCGGACATCTGCCTGCCACAGCCTCTCTGATTGCCACGGCCTCATCCACGGTGACAAACCTTTTACTCTTCTTATGTGCAACTATACCTATGGCATCGACTCCAAGTCTGCAAACTTCATCAGCCATCTCAGGTGTTTTGATTCCGCATATTTTAACAAACATCTACCGCAGTCCGTCCTTGAGCGACTCGAAAACTATAGCAGGGTCATCGGCAGACATAAGACTCGAACCAACAAGAAATCCGACAGCTCCGGCATCAGTCATAAGCTTTACATCGGCTTGATCTTTCATACCGCTTTCAGCTATCTTCACGTCATATTCAGGCAGGCTTTTTATTATTTCTGCACCCTTTTTCTTGTCTATCTCCAGTGTTTTAAGGTTTCGTGAGTTAACGCCGAGTATGGCAGGTTTCATACCCTTAGCCACCTCAAGCTCTTCAAGCTCGTGTATCTCCACCAAAACATGCAGCCCTTTATCCGTTGCATATGTGTAAAGCCTTTCGTATTCGTCTTTACTAAGGGATGTCGCCATCAGCAGAATCGCATCCGCACCCATCACATATGCCATGTCTATCTGCTTTTCGCTAATGATAAAATCTTTACATAGCACGGGAATGTTCACCTTTGACGCCACCAGCCTTAAATCCTTGAAACTGCCGCTGAAAAAATCCCTGTCGGTCAGTACACTCACGCAGGCAGCACCCAGAGATTCATACATCTCTGCCACCTGCTCTACATCGGCATTACTGTTAATAGCACCAAGCGTGGGTGAGGCCTTTTTTACCTCGCAGATAAAGTGCCTGTCTATGACAGCCTGACGAAAATCAAGCACAGGCTTATTCCGCTCCCTTGTTGAAACCACAAGCGATTCAATCTCACGTTTTTTATTCTCTAATATCCTTCCCAGAACGGATTCCCGCATATTACAGACTCCTGTATTTTTCAAGCACTCTGCCGGATGAAATTGCATCCAGTGCCATATCATAACCGCCTTTTAAACTGTCTGCATCACCAAAAACGTTAAGTGCAAGACCTGCATTCAGAGCGATCAGTTTATTCAGGTTCTCACCGTTCGGGGGGGATATGGACTGCATAAACATCTTTAACCCCCCCTCTTCAGGCGTATTTACGATCGGCATATCAAATGTATCAAAGATATCCGACGGATTTATAAAATATCTGGTGATTCGCCCATTAATTATCTCATGCACCTCTGTGGAGGCAAATGATGAAACCTCGTCATATCCGTCCAGAGATGAGTATATAGCAACATTACTGCGACCAAGCATAGAGAGAGCATCAGCTATGCTCGGAAGCCTCTCACGCTTCGCTATACCTATTATCTGCCCTGCAAGCTCAGATGGATTAGCGAGCGGTCCGAGGAAATTAAATATCGTAGGTATCATTATCTGTTTTCTGACAGGACCTGCATACTTCATCGCAGGATGATAAAGCTGTGCAAAAAGGAAAGCAAAATTATTCTTTTTATAATAGCTCTGCATTGTCTCTTTATCGGCATTCACAGGCATACCTGCCAGTTCGTAAAGGTCGGCAGACCCTAATGTTCCGCTCATGGCTCTGTTGCCATGCTTTACGACAGGTTTCCCCCCCAGTGCCGCAAGCAAAAGAGCAACAGCGGAAGAGATGTTCATAGTCGACTTGCCGCTTCCGCCTGTTCCGCATGTATCGTAAGCCTTTTCTGATATCTCGAACTTCACCTTCATGTCATTCATAGCCTTAGCCGCACCTGCTATCTCTTCCGATGTCTCCACTCTGGATCTCATCCCTACGAGAACACAGGCTATCTCGGCCTCGCTCATCTCACCGCTCATCATGGAAAGGAACAGGCTGTAGGTTTCATCCATGGTGAGCTTCTCACCCAAACCTGTCTTTTTGATCAGTTCTCTGCTCATCCGTTTGCTCCGCATATCTTCATAAAGTTTTTGACCATAATATCACCTGCATCACTGAGTATAGACTCAGGGTGAAACTGTACGCCGTAAAGCAGGTTTGCATGATCCTCTATAGCCATGCACTCGCCGTCACTAGCCGCAGTGGCTATCACCTTATCAGCAGGAGCAGTAACAGCCAGAGAGTGATACCTGACACCTGTAAATCCGCTCTCTATCCCTTCGAGGATTAATGAATCGGCGGATATGTCAACCGCATCCACCTTACCGTGCATAACACTGTTGGCTTTGCGAATCTCATACCCGAGATGATGACCTATAGACTGCATACCCAGACATACACCGAATATCGGCGTGCGGCCTGCATACTTCTCAAGATACTCCAGCGTTGAACCTGAATTAATAGGGTTCGACGGTCCGGGTGAAAGGATAATCCCCCCCTTGTATTCGTTTGCGTCTTTATATTCAGTGTTTCTGATAACGTCCACCTTCGCACCATTCAGCCTGAAAAGTGCCACAAGGTTATATAGTAAAAGAGTCATAGTTATCTACCATTAAAAACATTTATCTACCCTCCGTAATGCCGATATTGCGATACGCAGCAAACAATGCACCGAGCTTATTTCCTACTTCCTTGAATTCGTTCTCAGGGACTGAATCGTATGTGATCCCTGCACCTGCTCTGAGGATAGTTTCATCCTCTTTCACGAAAGCTGAGCGGATGGTTATACATGTATCCATATTTCCGCTGTATCCGAAATAACCGACACAGCCTGCATAAAATCCACGTTCTGAAGTTTCATACTGTTCTATGAGCTCCATAGCCCTCACCTTTGGTGCTCCTGAAACTGTTCCTGCCGGAAAGGATCTCATAAATAGTTCAAGCGGACTGCGACCCTCCTCCAGCTTTCCCACCACTTCCGAAACTATGTGAATAACGTGGGAATATACTTCAGGGTTGAACTGCTCAGTCACCTTCACACTTTCGGGATCGCAGCATGTGTATAGATCGTTTCTGGCAAGATCAAGCAGCATAAGGTGCTCTGCACGCTCTTTAGGATCAGCCAGAAGCCCTGCTTTTGCCGCCTCGATATCTTCTGTTACAGGGTATGTACCTGCAATCGGCTTAAGTGTGGCGACACGCTCACGTATCTTAAGATGTATCTCAGGAGAAGCCCCCCCCAGAAGCACCTCAGAGCCGAATTTAAGATAAAACATGTATGGTGAAGGGTTAACGTTTCTAAGTGCCCTGTAAAAACTCAGAGGGTTCACCTTCCCCCCCTTCAGGCGGTATGCGTTGGAAAGAACAACCTGTATCGCCTCTCCGTTTGTGATCTCCTCTTTCAAATCACGTACCTTCTGCTCAAACTCTTCCTGCTCCATATCCATCACAAGCGGACAGTCAAGGTCTGAGTCGTAGTTATCAAAGTTGAACCTGTTCACCTCGGAATTCATTTTGAGTGTGCGTTTAACAGCTCTGTCGTATGCGGCTTCACCATCCTTCGTCCTGATACTGACAGCAGCATACAGCTTCGAATGATGGTTATCGAATGCGTAAAACTCATCGACCTCCATAAAGCCTATCAGCTTGGTCTTCTTGTCGACCTTAAGGGGGGGTTTACGAAGGATATCCATATAATTAACGGCTTCGTATGAGAAGAACCCTGCAAAACCGCCTGAGAAATCACCGAATTTGCCATCGTTGTAGCCGTTCTCTTCATAAAACTGCTGTCCCATATAATCCATTGGGTTCATGGCAAACTTCTGGGTCTTCCCCCCCCTTCTTCTCCACTACCTCGCCATTCTCGAAAGTAATGACCCTCTTAGGATTGTTGCCAAAGAAAGAAAAACGTGAAAACGTCTTATCCAGATTAGCACTCTCCAGCAGGAAGATATTCTCTTCATTAGAGAAATTCCTCAAAAGCGTGATAGGTGTGAATGTGTCACCCACTATCTCACGATAAATTGTAACCCTGTCAAAATCTCCTGCCAGCCGGAGGAACTCTTCCTTAGAAGGGTAAATCTGTTCGTTTAAATTCATCTCGAAGCTCCTTATATATTTCATTTACTTATTTCTAACTTTCGGCACAAAAAAAAGGCCGTGTTCTTAAACACAGCCTTAGTGAAATTTGTTATAAAAAAAAGGCTGTGCGGTTTTTACCGCACAGCCGTTAATTACTGTAAAAATGGGCAAAAACCTACTATAAAGAAGTTTTCTGCCACCACCAATTTTTAACGTTAAAGTTCATTACGTTTATTTCCATGGCGATATAATCCTATATCTATCTTTTTTAGTCAAGATTTATTTCCAAGACCCTTTAAAAAAAGTGTACCGCAGCCGCCTTTTTTTTGCTTTTACGCCAGCGATTTGCACGCCTCACATTCAACCCGGCCTCAACCAGCATATTGTAAACCTTGTCACGATCCTCATCGGATGGGCTTTTAAAATTGCTCTTCTCCACAGGATTACAGTAGAGCAGATGTATAGTCGCACCGTCATACTCGGCGACTATGTCAATAAAAGCCTCTATCTCCGCTTCAGTATCGTTCACCCCCCCTTTGAATAGCAGATAATTGAAACCTATCTTTCTCCGTCTGTTTTTTTTGAAAGGGTATTCCATGTTTTATTCAGTGAACAGAATATATTATCGAGGCTGTCCGACTTGGGGGGGACAAGCTTTTTATGCGTTTTCTCCAGCCCTGCATGCAGAGAGAGCATCACGCCATTATGATCCGTATCTATAAGCCTCGGTAAAAGCTTTGCGTCAGGGACAGATGTTGTCACGGAGACTGGTAATTCAGCATTGGATATGAACTCACTCACCACATCCAGATTGTCCAGCGGTTCACCTATCCCGGAAAGGGTCAGGCGTTCTATCTCTGCATCCTCATGCAAATCTATCTGTGCCGACATCTCTTTGAGGCTGAGGTTACGCATAAGCCCTGCCCTGCCCGAAGCACAAAACGGACAAGCCATCCTGCACCCTGCCTGAGTAGAAATACATAAAGTACCGCTGCCGTAAAAGACCGTCTCTACCTCATATCCGTCATGCAGTATAAGTGGAGTTACTATGTTTTCTGTCATACACCGAGTTCATCCGATATTTCTGAAAGTGCATCTATAACAAACTGTATATGCTCATCTTTATCAACACCAAGCTCTTCTATGCTGTTGTTTATATCATCCCTGTTTACTGCTCTGGCAAAAGATTTGTCTTTTAGCTTCTTCTTTACGCTTTTTATCTGAACATTAGCTATAGATTTATCCGGACGCACGTAAGCACATGCCAGAAGGAATCCGCATAGTTCATCAACAGCAAATAAGGTCTTCGCCATAAGCGTTTCACGTTTGATCCCCCCCGTGTGCTCTGCATGACCACCGATGGCATCTATTATGTCCTGCGGATACCCTTTCTCCGTCAATATTTCCATACCACGCATGGGATGGTCTTCCAGGGTGGGGGGGTATTTTTCATAGTCGAAATCGTGAAGCAAGCCGGCAATCCCCCCCCATCTGAGTCCGTCTTCACCATGCTTTGCGGCATAAGCCACCATTGCCTGTTCGACACTCAGGGCATGCTTTATAAGTGACTCGCTCTTTGTATATTCAGTTAAAAGTGCATATGCAGCATCTCTGGTTAATTCCACCTGATCACCTCATGGATTAATAATTTGAAATGTATTTTACTGTCTGGGTGGTTGGCTGGCAACTTTAAATTAAAAAAGGGTGCGGTTAAATTTTGGAGGTTGTATAGTCCGCACCCTTTGGAAAATATTCTCTAGTTACATTACTTTTCAGCAGTATGTAAAAATTAATATTGGACGTATGTAAAAAAATGCAAGGGGGGAAATTTATACTAATTTGGTTTTATTTAATCAGATATGGAGCAGGTTTTCCAAAAAGGTAGCCTTGAGAGTAATCTACGCCGATTTCTATAATCTTTGACTGGATGGTTTCATTTGATACAAATTCCGCAACAGTGAGCATTCCGTTCTTTTTAGCAAAGGAGACAATGGCCTCTGTCACTGACAAGGCGGATTCATCTTCGCATATCTTACTGATAATAGAGCCGTCTATCTTGATATAGTCAGCTTTGAGTTTCATTAGGTATTCGAAATTTGAATAGCCTGAACCGAAATCATCTATTGCAACGGAACATCCCATCTCTTTGACTTTTCTGATGAATGACTCTACCTCTTCGTAGTTTTCTATCCCCCCCTCGGATTCCACTATCTCAAAGGTTACCCTGTTACCGATCATGTATGCTTCAAGGTATTCATAAATATTCTCAAGCGTCTCTTTATTGGCTATATCCTCAACAGAGAGATTGATTGATAGTATATTTCTGGTTTTGCTGAAAAGATCAAAGCTCTTTTTAACTACAGAGCCCGTCAGGTGCGGATAATATTTTGTCCGCTTAGCAATATCCATGAAGAAATATGGCGTGATCAGCTTAGAACCGTGCATAATCCTCATTAATGCTTCATATTTCTCGACTTTACCTGTTTTATTATTAATTATAGGCTGATAATAAGGGACAACGGTATCCTTCTTAAGTGCGTTTTTGATCACTTTTGTCCAGAGTATGTTGTTCTTATAAGCTTTTGTCTCGCTTATCTTCCCCCCCTCTTCATAGACGATAAAATCCATCTTGGCCTGTTTTGCGGACTTCAGTGACATATCGACTTTACTGAGTATATTGCCGCCGCCTTCAACAAAACAGGAGGTCAGGCTGATATCTATATCTATATCTTTGATTTTAAATGTGCAGTTTCTTATCATTTTGGAAAAAGCAATTATCTGTGACGTGAATGTGCCTGCGTTTATACTATTCTCGCAAGCCAGCACAGCAAACTGGTCTGAATTTATACGATATACAGAATAAATCTTTTCGCTGAAATAATCGAAAAGCCTGTCTCCAAGCTCTTTCAGAACGTCGTCGCCTATATCGCTGCCGTAAAAACCGTTTATCTCATAAAACCTGTCTATATCAAAAACTGCTATCATAGGATTTTCGACACCTTTGATATCGTTCAGCATACGTGTACGGTTTCCAAGGCTGGTCAGTGGGTCTGTCTGAAACTGGTTCTGCAGCTCTTCACGATTTTTGACAAGCTCTGAGATATCCTGCCTCATGGCAACATACTCGAAAATATGTTTATGATTATCCCTTATCGGAATAATAGTGGTCGATACATAATACTCTGTGCCGTTTTTGCGGACATTCTTTACGTTGCCTACCCATGTGTCTCCAGCCTGTATGGTATCCCACAGGTCTTTAAATACAGCTTTGGGCGTGCTTGAATGTCTGAATAGACTGTGCGGTTTACCTATCATCTCTTCACGTGTGTAGCCTGTCAGCTCGCAAAATGCATCATTTGCGTAAGTTATCAAACCGTCCAGATCACTCTTCGAGACTATACCGCCTGCATCCACCGCTTTATTATACTCCTCAAGAACCTTGACAGTTCTGTTGAGTGCCTCATTCTTATCTTTCAGCTCTTCCACTGTATGCATCATGTTCAGGTTATTAATCACCTTGGCATTGAATTCTTCTTTTGTTATAGGGAGTGACAGCAGATCATTAGCACCGCTCTTTATGAATACCGACCTCAGGTAGTCGGAAGACTCGGATGATATCCCGAAGGTAACCACACTTCTGTTTTTCATACTGTGCCTGATTTGCGGGTTTTGTCTTATATTTTTGATAATATCGGAGCCGAGCATATCCGAACGTTCGTTGTTTACGGTCACTATCTCAACATCACTGACACTGGTCAATATTTCAAAAGCCTCATTCGCTGTTTCAACAGAAATAGCCTCGAACAGCAGCTCTTCAAAAAAAACTTTTTAAGATATTTAACCCTTGTGGTGCTGTTGTCGATGATAAGGACTTTCTTCCCCCCCTTGAACCCATGGATATTCTCAGCTAGAGACACGGCACTGTATATATCTTCCTGAGAGGTTTTCAGTAGGAAATCAACGATAGGTTTTGTTACGATTGAGTTACGGAGTGTTTCGTCCATAGAGCCTGTGAGAGCTATAGAAGGAATACCGTGTTTCAATGTCAGATTTAAAGCGTCCCCCCCGTCTGCACAGTCCGGCAACATCAAATCGATGACCCCCCCGGCAAAGCAGACAGTATCTGTTTCCAGCAACTCAGTTAATTCTTTATAGCTGTATACAACGATAGGGTTATACACGCCGCCGTCCCGAGTCCTTGCGGCAAGTCTTTCGGCGAGATATTTACTGTCATCAACAATTAGTAGGTTTGGCTTTACAATATTATCATCAACAATCATTAAGGCATTATATGTCAAAAAAACGGATTATTCATCCTGATTTTTTTAAATATATATCGCTTATACCATCTATTTTGTTTTTAAATACATCCACAACTTTAGGATCAAACATAGTTCCGGAGTTCTTTATGATGTAATCACAAGCATCTTCTACGCTCCATGCCTTCTTATAAGGACGCACAGAGATCAATGCATCAAAAACATCACATACGGCAACTATCCTTCCAAACAAAGGGATATCCTCCCCCCCTTTTTTACCATTCGGATACCCTGATCCATCCCATTTTTCATGATGATTCTCTGCAATGAGAGCACCTGCCTGCAGGTATTTACTCTTAGATTCAGACAGCATTTTATGCCCTATGACCGTGTGAGTTTTGATAACATCGAACTCTTCATCTGTCAAAGCACCCGGCTTGAGCAGCACACTATCAGGTATGCCTATCTTCCCCCCCACATCATGCAAAGGAGCACTGTGATAAAGTGTCGTTACTTCATCTTCATCATCGATGAGTTCGCTGCCGATCAGCTTTGCATACATGGCAACTCTGTTAATATGGGCACCTGTTTCGGTATCTTTATATTCACTCGCCTTACCTATGATGGAAAGGGTCTCTATCTCTCTTTCAACAATCAGCTTTGTAGCTTTTTCGACTTCGTTCTGGAGATGGGCGGCTCTGTCTTTCAGCAGAACCTGATGTCTTCTGAGTATCAGAATGTTCTTAACCCTAACCTGAAACTCATACAACTTGAGAGGTTTGTTAAGGAATTCTGTCGCCCCCCCTGCTTCAAGAGCCTTGGTCTTTATGCTGTCATCATCATCAATAGCCGTTATCATGATGATGGGCACTTCCTGATCGTTATCTCTGAATTTCTTTATGAATGATATACCGTCCAGATCAGGCATCATATAGTCTACAAGTATCAGATCGAAGTTCTCATTTTTGCAGTATTCATAAGCTTCCAGAGGATTAATAAAGCTCACAATCTCTACATCCATGTTTGCAAGCATTGATTCAATAAGCATTAAATTCAGCTTATTATCATCAATTGAAACAACCTTCTGCTTAGTTTCCATTCTCGCCCTCGCATTCCACTGCACTCGTGGTAGACATCAATACTTTCTCTAAGGCATTAATATCATTAATAATATTTTGTATCTTTTTTTTAATTTTATATTCTTTTCTATATTGGATAATATATCAGAAATAGTAACAAGCCATAAATTATCTGCTGCCCCCCTCTGTTTGAGTGATGATAGTCAATAACTTATCATAATCCTCGGCCTCTATAAGTTTATGTATAGATGCCATTTCAACCTTAAAGGCATTAAGAAAACTCTTGAGCAGATTGATGACGATCTCTTTCGGCAGACCCACGGACTCTACAACTGTTTTCAGATTAAAGCCTGAATTAGATACATCTTTGACCTCGAGCCTTTGCAGATATTTTTCAAGATATAGCTCAATGTCTGCATTTTTAAAGGGTTTTGTCACATAGCCGTCAAAATCCCCCCCTTCATTCAGTCGGTCTTTTATTTCATCGTCGGTATTTGCAGTTAAAATAACTATCGGAACTTTCGGCTTTTGGTTTTCGATTTCATACTCTCGTATCTTTCCGGAAGTTGCTATCCCGTCCATATCGGGCATATTCACATCAATGAATATAAGATCGTATGCGTTGGTCTTAGCCAGATCATAAGCCTCTGAACCCGTATGAACCATTGTAACCTTGACCCCCCCGAGAACCGTGAGAACAGTTTCCATAAGTTCGCTGTTAACAGGATTATCTTCCGCTACAAGCACGTCCCCCCCTTGATAATGCACACTTACTTTTGCTACACCATGTCCGGATAAACTTGCGGCGTTATGCCTGCGGTCAAGCACTTCATAAAACTGTCTTCCGGAGAAAGGTCTGGATATCTTTAATACTTCAGCGTTTAATACATGCTCCAGGTGAGTAATAACCTCATCAGAAATATATACCACTCTGACGTCCTGAGCTATCAGCTCGTCAATTAATGCCGCATCGTAGCTGACTGTATTAAAAATGAAGATACTGCCGGAGTAATCCTTAGTCTGGTCAAGTGATTCGATAAATTTATAATTAGCGTTAAAAGAGACGAGATGCCGCTCCAAAATAGCATAGCTCTCCAGTGCCCCCCCTTTACCATAAATATAGATACGCTCATTTATGAGCTTTAGAGGAGTTTCTATATATTTTTCAGGTTTTTTTTCAGTTTCAGTACGAAGTAAAAATTGCTCCCTACCCCCCCTTCTTCGCTCTCGACAATAAGGTTAGACCCCCCCATTCCCGCCAGCAGGTTTTTGCAAATAGTCAGCCCCCCCAGCCCTGTTCCGCCATACTTTCTTGTGACAGAGGAATCCACCTGACCAAAAGATTCAAATATGTTTTTTAACTTATCCTCCGGTATACCTATCCCCCCCGTATCCACAACCTCTATCTTGACAGAGACGGTTTTTGCGGTTTCTTCGACAGACTGAGCTATCACTTTGACTACTCCGTTTTTAGGAGTAAACTTCACAGCGTTGCTTATCAGATTACAGAGTATCTGAGTAATACGCATCGGGTCTCCGAATACGGTTGGAGGGATATCTGCTGCGATATAGGTGAATATATTTATCCCGCTCTCGTGAGCGTTGGCATAAAAAGACTTTAATGCAGAGATGATATTGCCTGCGAGATCAACTTCAGTCTCTTCGAAGGTCAGCATACCGCTCTCTATTTTCGAAACATCAAGTATATCATTCAGCACACGCATCAAAGAATCGGCACTGAACTTGATCGTATCCATATACTTCCGCTGTTCCAAATTCAGCGGAGACTGTGCCAGCAGATCGAGAAAACCCACAAGTCCGTTCAGAGGGGGGGTTCTTATCTCGTGGCTCATATTGGCTATGAATAAAGATTTAGCCTCATTGCTCCTCTCTGCCTCTTCTGAGCTTTTTTTAAGTGCGGTCACATTCTCTTTCATCCCGAGATATTTTATTGTCTCACCTCGGTCATTTATAATAGGGGGGGCAATTACAGCGTGCTCTATATACTTATCGCCCCCCCCTTCTTCTTGTTTACAAATTCTCCGTTCCAGACCTTACCTTTAGTGACTGTATCCCACATGTCTTTAAACACGGCGTCAGGGGGGGTTTCATCTGTCTTTAATATATTAGGATTCTGCCCAATAATCTCATTAGTGGAGTATCCTGTGACAGCTTCAAAAGCAGGGTTGACATATTCGATCTTTGCATCAATGTCGGTGATCATGATACTGTTAGGGTTCTGCTCCATCACAAGTGCGAGCATCCTTATCTCGTCCTCAGTCCTCTTTCTGGCGGAAACATCTCTAAGATTTATAACCACTCCATCGATGATGTCGCTATTGATCATATTCTTTGCTACAGTTTCACCGTAAAGTAGCTCACCTGAGCTTTTTTTTGCACCCTGAATTCTTTAACATGCTGCTCAGAAGGTAAATCTATGACCCTTTTTACCCATATATCAAAGATATTTCTATCCCTGCCGTATATGAGCTTGTCACACTGCTCATCTATGAGCTCTGCCGCATCAAAACCTGTTAAAGCTCTGATGGACGGACTCACGTATGTAATTTTCATGTCTTTATCTATGACCAGTATCACATCGGATATATTTGCTATCAGCTCTCTGAAATGATTTTCACTTGCCTTTAGCCTGTCCTCTGCCAACTGTCTGTTTTCTATCTCTTCCTCAAGCTTCTTTGTCCTTACTTTAACACGCTCTTCCAGTTCTGAATTAAGATTTATGAGAGCAAACTCATTATCTTTTTTTTATCAGTAATATCAAGAGAATACTCTATCAT